>JACKQG010005012.1_pt1 | contig 14931 bp, 8 predicted proteins | sample 8237621 | NCBI WGS metagenome assembly JACKQG01 (sample SAMN15677084, study PRJNA649215) | marine metagenome | biome: marine; feature: Black Sea; material: saline water; isolation source: suspended particulate matter (SPM) from the Black Sea western gyre | collected 2013-06-09/2013-06-10 | depth... | reverse complement strand
AAGGACGGCAAAATCATCTGGTCCTCCAAACCCGTTGGAAAGACCGGCGGGAACTACAAGGGGACCCGTTGCACACCCACTTTCGATGATGGTCATCTCTACGCTCTGGGCCAGTTCGGCGACTTAGTCTGTCTGCAGGCCTCCGATGGTTCGGAAGTCTGGCGGAAGAGCCTGACCAAGGACTTCGGCGGCCGATCCGGCGGATGGAACTACACCGAGAGCCCCTTGGTCGACGAAGGCAAGGTGATCGTCACTCCCGGGGGGAAACAAGGCGCGGTGGTAGCCCTGGACAAGAAAACCGGAGAGCTCCTCTGGCAAAGTAAGGAATTCACCGATGGAGCCCAATACAGCTCGTTGATCGTTCGAGAGTTTGGGGGCAAGAGACAGTACGTCCAGCTCACAGGGGCCAACGTAGTCGGACTTGAAGCCTCTACGGGGAAGGTGCTTTGGCAAGCTCCCCGCAAAGGGAAAACGGCTACGATCAGCACCCCCATTTTCCATGAGGGACATGTTTTCGTCAGCAGTGCCTACGGCGTAGGTTGCAACGGTTTCAAGGTGACCCACTCGGGGGGAAACTTCTCGGCCAAGGAAATCTATGCCAACAAGACGATCTCGAACCACCACGGTGGTTGTATCCGAGTGGGCGATTACGTCTACGCTTCAAGCAACGGCACCCTCGCTTGCGTAGAACTCAAGACGGGTAAGGAAATGTGGCGGCAGCGCAGCGCGGGCAAGGGTGCGATACTGATTATCGACGGCAAAATCATTTTGCGGGCTGAAAACGGACCTCTCGCCCTCGTGGAGCTCAACCCGAAGGAATACCGCCAAATCAGCAAGTTCGACCAACCCGAACGCTCCAAGGCGAAAGCTTGGCCACATCCGGTAGTGAGCGACGGTGTTCTATACGTCAGGGATCAGGATATCCTGTTGGCCTACGACGTTCGCAAGTAGAGAAAGCCGAACGTTACTTTCCTTTCCACAACTCAAAGCCACTCAACCATGAATATCCCAAAAACAGTACTGCTCCTTCCTTTTCTAGCTGCACTTGCAATCGCCAAGCCTCCGACCGAAGAAAGCGTACAAGGTCTCTACGAGGGATCGTGGAAGGACGCCGCCGGCTCGGCCGAGACAGAGGTCCGCGTGGTGGCCATGGGCAAGGGCACCTTCAAGTTGCTCGCCCGCCGCAAACTGGACGGCAAGATCGTCCGAGCCGAGATCGACGGAAAAACGGACGCGAAATCGGGAGGCGTAACCTTTGGGGGTTCAATCGGTGGAGCCGACTGCAAGGCCAGTTTCAAGGATGGCGCAATAGACGGAACCATCGGGAAGAAGGGTTCCCTTTCGATCAAGCGAATTGTAAGAAAGTCCCCTGCCCTCGGCAAGAAACCTCCTGCCGGAGCCATCGTCCTCATCGACGGGAAAAATTTCGACAACATGAAAGCCCGTTCGGGCGAATGGATTCATATAGACAAGAAAGACGGTTCCATTCAAGTCCCCAAGGGCGGAATGAACTCCGTCAAGAAGATCGAGGGCGACTACGACGCTCACGTCGAGTTCAACTGCAACCTTCGATCGACTGCCCGCGGCCAAGGTCGTGGTAATAGTGGATTCTACCTAGCCAATGGTCAGGAAATTCAAGTGCTCGACTCCTTCGGCGCCGTCACCTATCTCGGCGGCGGTTGCGGCGGACTCTACAAATACAAGAACCCCGACGTAATGGAACCGATCCCCAGCCTCGTGGGCAAAAAGGACGCCACCTTCAACTTCGCTTCCCTCCCTCCTCTCCAATGGCAAGCCTACGATGTCGAGTATCGTGTGCAGAAAGGCGGGAAGAAGGCACTCATGACCGCCCACCACAACGGAATCAAAATTCACGACAAAGTAGAACTCAATCACAAAGCCGGCACCTTTCATTTCCAAGATCATGGTAACCCCGTCCGCTACCGAAACATCTGGGTGCTGGCGAAAAAATAAACGACGAAATCCGCCAATGATGGGTGAAAACATCAACCGAAAGAACGTAAAGTTATGCAAATGAAAACCCAAATCAAGTCCTTTATTTTTACAATGAAAGCGTTTCTCCCACTCGTAATTTTCGCGACGGCCCAACTCACTTCTTTCGTCCATAGGACCAGTGCCGCCGATTTGCTGGTGCCGAAAGACTACCCCTCGATACAATCGGCCATCGACAAAGCCGAACCGAACGACCGCGTCCTTGTGGAGGCAGGCACCTACCGCGAGCGGATAGTCCTGAAAGCAGGAATAACCGTCCGGAGCACGGGAGACGACGCCAAGGGCGCACTCGGTCTAAAGCGGGCCGAAATCACTATACTGAACCACCCGAAAGGGAAAGGTCCGGGTGTCACTATGGGAGCAGACGCGACCTTGGATGGTTTTACCGTGACCGGGGTGGGTCGCTACGACGACGACAAGTGGAAGAAACATTACGCAACGCAGGGGAACATGCAGAGCCACGAGCATATCGGCGTCTCCGGCACAGCTGGCATCGAAGTGCGTTACACATGCGAAGTGAAGAACAACATCGTGCATCACGTCGGCTACACGGGCATCGGTATCACGGGATCCAAGGATCGGAAAGTGTCGCCCGGCGTCATCGGCAATGTCTGCTATCGCAACATGGGCGGTGGCATCGGTTCCATGGCCGGCTCCACCGCACTAATCGAAAACAACGTCTGCTTCGAAAACTTTTACGCAGGCATTGGCCACAATGGAGCAAGTCCCATGGTACGCGGAAACAAATGCTACAACAACATCCGGGCTGGTATTGGCATAAGCGAGGGCAGTTCTCCCACCGTGACGAAAAACCGTTGTTATGAAAACCGCCGGGCTGGTATTGGCATACGGACGGGTAAGGACACACGCCCCGTGATTGAAGACAACGACTGCTTCGAAAACGATATGGCCGGGATAGGAACCGAGGAGGAAGCCCGACCAATCATTCGCTCAAATCGTTGTCATAAAAACAAACTAGCGGGCATTGGTGCCCGTCACGAAGCGCATCCCGAAATAGTGGGCAACGAATGCATTGGGAACGGTGCCGCCGGGATTGGAATCGAGCATGGAGTCGTGGCAAAAATCGTGGATAACCTCTGCAAAGACAACAAGGCATCGGGCATCGGGGTTCGCCATCAGTCGGAAGCACTCCTGATCAATAACCGCCTTATCGACAATGCCCTCGTAGCCATCGGCATCCGAAATGGTTCCAAGCTGACCGCTAAAAAGAACATCATGTCCCGAAAGGGAGGCATGCCCCCACTCGTAGCCATTCTGGAGAATTCGACCGCCACCCTAACCGACAACGACCTAAACGGCGGTGGCGTGGCCGGCGTTCTGCTCCAAGGGACCGCCCATATCGAGAAGAACCGCTTTCACGGCAACGGTCCCCGCAAAGGTGGACCTCCGAACTTCGCCACTTGGGTAAGGGAAGGCTCTTCAGTTACTTTTTCAAACAACGAAGTGGACCACTGGCGACATGCCCTTTTCGCCTCGAAAGCCAATCAAGTCTCAGCAAACGACAACAAAGTTCACGCTTTTCTAGGCACCGCTCTTGTCATACGAAACAGCGAGAAGCCAACCGAGGCTTCGGGCAACATCGCCTTCTCAGACGACATCAATTCCCAAGCCCTTGAGATCATCGGACGCAAAGCCACGGTCAAGGGGAATCTGGTACGGAAGAAACCTAACAAACAAGGCACACCATGAAGACCATTCTCTCGATCCTCCTGTTGGTCACCACCTTTACCGCCGTTCTTCCTGCACAGCGTGAGACCGTTCAGTTTTCCGTTAAGTCGGTCGCCGATGGCGATTGGACAAATCCAAAGATCTGGCAACCACAACGCCTCCCAAAAGCGGGAGACCGTGTATTGATTAGTTCACGCACCTCGGTTCGCTTTGACGCAAAAACCACGCCCGTCATACGGCTTATTCAGGTGGCCGGAACACTCCGGTTCGCCCGGGACCGCAGTACCGAGCTCAACGCTTGCCTACTCAAGGTTCAAGCAGGCAACAAATGTACGGAACGTGGATTCGCCTGTGATTTCAACAGCTTGAAACCAAACGGTGAACCGAACGCCCAACTGGGGCAATCCTTGCCCACTCTCGAAGTGGGCACGCAACAAAACCCAATCCCCGCAGCGCATACTGCTCGTATTCGCCTCCACTATTTGGAGGGCATGGACAAAAAAGATGCACCCGCGCTGGTTTGTTGCTCTGCCCGTATGGAATTGCACGGCTCCCCCCTTGGGAGGCCATGGGTTAAACTGGGTGCGACCTGCCAACCGGGCGACGCAAAGATTGTCGTGAATGAGAATGTCTCCGACTGGCGCGTAGGTGACGAGATAATCGTGACCGCCTCCAAGAAAGTGCGAAACATGGGTACCTATCGCGACGAGGAAGTGGGCACGGAAGAGCGAATAGTTAAGGCCATCGATGGGCACTCAATCACTCTCGACAAACCCTTGCGCTTGGAACACTCTGGGGATGGAGAGTTTCGTAGCGAGGTGGCAAATTTATCCCGAAACGTCATCGTCGAAAGCGCCGATCCAGATGGCGTCCGGGGTCACACCATGTACCATCGACACAGCAAGGGCGGTATCAGCTACGCCCGTTTCGCCCATCTCGGGAAGGAAGGCGAACTGGGGAGATACCCAATACACTTCCATCTGGTCGGCGAAACAATGCGCGGTTCTGCTGTGCTCGGCGTCGCCGTAGTCGACTCGCACAACCGTTGGGTCACGATTCACGGCACGCAATACCTACTTGTGCGTGACTGCGTAGGCTACAAGTCGGTGGGACACGGCTACTTCCTTGAGAACGGGTCGGAAGTATTCAACCTGCTCGACCGCAACCTCGGCGTACAGGCTTTCAATGGCCCTAGACTGAAGGACCAAGAGCTTCCCTTCGATCCAAACGACGGAGCCGCCTTCTGGTGGGCAAATGGACGAAATGTTCTCACTCGAAACGTAGCTGTGGAAAATGCAAAATACGGCTTTCGTTATGATTGCCAAAAGCGCAGCAATTTCGACAGCAACCTACGCATACTCATGCCGGACGGTTCCAGAAAAATCGTCGACATACGGACCCTCGCCATTAGCCGCTTCGAGAAAAACGAGTCACACAGCGAAGGACTTTATTCCGTCGTCCTCGCAGGCACCGAGGGCGTAGGCCCCGACCTGCGACATCCGCACCTCATAAGAGACCTCAAAATTTGGCAGACCCATTATGCATTCAGAGCCCAGTTACCCACTATGCTGGCGGAAAACATTCAAATCGACCACGCGGTCTACGGGATATATCGACCCTGGTTCGAGAACCATGTCTACCGCGACCTAAGCATTGCCGCAACCGGAAGCGAACCCTTCAATCGAGGCCTAGACGACAAGAGCGTACAGCACGGAAGCATCACTGTCGACGGACTCACCTTCAGCAATATGGGTTACGGCGGCAGCATGCCCCTCATCCAGATCAGCGCCAACAACGTAAACGGAAAGGCCGAATCACATTTCCGCAATGTGACGGTTCGAGGTCGCGATCCCAAACGCCCGGACCGTTGGCCACTCATGAACCTAGGCGGTGGACCTCGCCTCAAGCCATCCACACCCAAGGGCGTTCCCTATTTCATTCACGACTACTTCGGCCCCGGCAAGCACGCCAAAGTAATTAGTTCTCGAGCCAAGGACTTGCTTGGCGACGGGAACAAGTATTCCAAGGAAAAGGGTCTAACTGGTGACGAATCCCTCGCAACGAAAGTAAGTGGTATAGACTTTCCGGAACTCCTAAGCCCCGTGGACGACCTTCCGCCCTGTACCGTCATCACGCGCATCGACTCAAATGGCGACCGCCTCCTGATTCAAGGGACTACCCACGACAACGGCGTCGTGAAAACCATTTCCGTGAACGGTAAATCCGCCAGAATTCTCAGCCAAGTCCACGGCGTCGCCGACTGGAGCATCGAACTACCCAAGTCCAAGAGCATCACCGCCACCGCCACCGACGCAACCGGCAATCGAGAATTAAACCCGCACAAAATCTAGTCCACCGACATACGACTGCTTCCAAATCCTTCTCATTCTCTTTGCCGCACTGCTCAAAATACATTGACTGTGCCATGCTGGTAAACAATTCTCTAACTAGAAAAAGCTTCACTTCATATTTCGACTTAAACGCATTAAGAAGATGAAAGAACCAACTATCTCTCGCCGTCGCCTGCTACAAGGAGCCGGCATCGGGGCCGTGAACCTGACCATGCCGGGCTTGGTCTTTGGTCGCGACAAAACGGATGATTCGGGCAACGCCGTGGCCTCCAAGAAGTCTTGTATATTTGTCCTATTGTGCGGCGGCCCGAGCCACGTCGACACTTGGGATATGAAACCGGACGCTCCTTCCGAGTACCGAGGACCATACAAGCCCATACGTACAAAGGTGCCTGGAATGCAGCTCAACGAGATGCACACCAAGCTGGCCAAGATCACGGACCAGTTCTGCTTAATTCGCTCCGTCACCCATCCCGGAGGCATCAGCAACCACTTCGACGCCATGCACAACCTGCTCAGCGGACAGTCGGAGAAAAGAGTAAAGCAAGGAGTCCCCGATGATTCTCCCTACATTGGGTCCGTCGTGGCAAAGCATCTTCCAAGCAAGCGCAACTTAGTATCGAACGCATGGCTGATCAAGTGCGTCGGACCACCCGTCTTCTGTGCACCAAATCTTTCCACGGGCGGCTACCTCGGCTCCCCCTATTCCCCTGTCTTCGTGGGATCGGCCGACAACCATCCGGCCATGCCGAACTTCAAGCCCCCAACAATTTACGAGACCACCGATCCTGATCGCCTGCTGAATCGCCGAAGTCTGCTTGACGGAATTGAGTCCGACGCCCTTGACCAGGACCCAAAAGGCAAAGACTGGAAAAATCTTCGAGAAATGGCTTTCGACGGCATGACCCGCCCAGAAGGCCGCGAAGCCTTCGACCTGCAACAAGAGCCTACAAAAATCCGAGAGTTGTACGGTATGAATCCCCTCGGGCAAAACCTGTTGCTGGCTCGACGCATGGTGGAATCAGGTGTACGTTTCGTTACCGTCAACGGCTGGGCCGGACAGGCACCGCACGACAAGAAGGGACCGCCCAGTTCTAGCTGGGATATGCATGGGGGAAATATGGGCATGGGAAATGCCTTTGGAAACGGTTCCTATGGCATGGGCTTCTGCCTGCCGCGTCTGGATCAAGCCTTGTACGGTTTATTCACCGACCTTAAGGCAAGCGGCATGATGGACGATACGCTCGTCGTGGTTATGGGAGAGTTTGGTCGCACCCCAAAAGTTCTCACCCAGCAACCTCCGGGTCGTCAACACTGGCCGAAATGTTTCTCAGCCATCCTCGCAGGTTGCGGCATTCGTGGTGGTGCAGTCTACGGCAAGTCGGACAGAATCGGATCCGAACCTGAGAGCGACCCGGTTCACCCTCAAGACATCCATGCCACCGTCCTGCACGCAATGGGCATATCCCTAGACCCGGCTACAGAGAATTCCGGTGCTTCCCGCCCCCTCACTGCCGGCAAGCCAGTGCTCGACATCTTCGGATAAAATTTAAAAGCGGACTTCGGTGTTTCCGCTTCGAAATTCATTTGGGCTTTTTTGTCCTACGAGCTGCCTTGGCCAAAATTTCAACATAAAACGACTTCAACTGTTCCACTTCGGCGGCATCAATGAATTTTCCGATTTCAGCCACATGAATGACTTTTGCCTCTTCGGCAGTCGGGCCGAATTTGCAGTCGAAATCCCAGAAGTCGAATTTCTCCGGCAGCTCTTTTCTTCGCTCTCTCTTTAGGTATTTGTTGACATCGCCTCTCACTGCATCCACAAGCCTGGGAAATTTGATTTTGGGGTGCACTAGATTGAATGTCTGTTTCATAGTTTGTTAAATACGAGCATTCGAAAAGGTTAACGCGCTCTCTTCCGCCAGAACAAGACAAGAGATCAGAATCAACTCCAGCAATTATTACTCAAGCACACAGTTCGATGCGATTGTTTTCGTAATAATTCAAGAAGAGAAATCAGTTGATTTCGATTGACTCGATCCCCACAGAAGCGAGTTTTCTTGCATGAAAAATAACTCCAATTCAATTAGGGCAGGAATGAAGACGTTGGGCTTTTTCGCAATAAGTTCAATTTTACTCGCATCATTGGGAAGCGCCGCCGAGAAGGAACCTCAACCGGATCAGAAGGTTTACGAAGCCATCGGCATGATGTTCGCACAAGGTTCGGGACTTTCGCGGATGGAATTTTCGGACAAGGAAATCGAGTTGATTGTATCCGGAATTGTAAAAGGAATAAAGCTCAAGGAAATCCCGCCGGAGGTACAAAGTCTCCAGCCCAAAATAGAAGCAATTATGCGAGGGAAGATGGAGATTGCTCGTGAGGCCAAGCAATCGTCAGGAGCAAAGACGTCTACTGTAAACAAAGCTAAGGGAAAACAATTCCTTGCCGACTTGCAGCAAAAGGAAGGCGTATTGAAAGATCCTTCCGGATTCCTTTACGAAATCCTAAAGGAAGGAACAGGCCCAAATCCCACCATGAACGATACGGTGCGACTGCACTATCACGGAACATTGACCGACGGCACGGTATTTGACAGTTCCGTGGAGCGACAGCAACCTGCAAGCTTTCCCATGCGTGGCGTCATCAAGGGATTCTCCGGTGGACTCACAAAAGTAAAAGTCGGCGGCAAGGTGCGAATTTACATCCCAAGCGAGTTGGGTTACGGCGACAACCCTCGACCCGGCGGCAAGATCAAACCAGGCGACACTTTGATCTTCGAATGCGAACTCCTTGAGATCATAAAGAATTAATGTGTTCTTGAGTGCATGGGGCTAGCCCGCATTAAAACAGCTTGACTTCAAACAGCCCGCTCTCCTGCCGCCGATCGTCTAGATGCCGCCAGCAAGGCATGCGAACTCGCTTGTCGCCTACATATGAAGCCCCAAAAACTTACGGATATTTCAAAGGAGACGGAGGTCGCCGAACATAATTACGGCATTGGTGACAAGAATACTGACAAATTCGGCAAGCAATCTCTACACGCCAGGCGCAACTTCAATCTTCGAGGCTTCCGCATCCCAGGAAAAGCACTTCAATAGAGATCTGAATTTAGCCTCTGAAACCCTTGAGCGTCATATGTACCTTTAACTGATTGTCAGGCAACATGGCAGTAGATAATCAAATAATCTCCAGTCGTCTTGAATCTAAATCAAAAATAATATAACGAAATCATGAGATTCTGCCTTGTCTGCACATTTTTTTGGCTCACTACTGCTACATTTTCCGCTCCGGTCACCCTTTTTGATGGCAAAACCTTCAACGGCTGGGAGGGCGAGACGAATAAGGTTTGGCACATTGAGAATGGCGTTATCATCGGAGGCTCGATGGCGGGGAATCCCAAAAACGAGTTCCTCGCCACAACCGAGTCCTACCGGAATTTCCACTTGCGTTTTGAATACAAGTTGGTCGGCACCGAAGGTTTCGTCAATGGCGGGGTGCAGTTCCGGAGCGAGCGAATATCCGATCCGCCTAACGAAATGTCAGGGTTTCAGGCGGATATTGGAGCAGGCTGGACGGGATGCCTTTACGACGAATCACGTCGCCGCAAGTTTCTTGCCCAGGCTGATAAGGAGTTCGTCAGACATCTTGAAAAAACTGGCAAATGGAATCGCTACGAAGTGATCGCCGATGGAAATCTGATCCTTCTTTTCATCAATGGTCAGCGGACGGCGATCTACCGCGAGTCGAACCCGGAAATTGCGAAGGAGGGCAAAATCGCCCTTCAGATTCACGGTGACTGCAAGGCCGAAATTTCCTTTCGCAATATCACGATCGAGGATTTGCCCAAATCAGCCGTTCCGCCCGATGGGTTGATTTTGAGGCGTTTCGGCAAAGCGCAACCGTCCGCACCTCTCGCTCCCTTTTCCGAGGGAAAGTTCAAAGTGGGCAAGAACGAGGTGATTGTCTTCGCCGGCCAGGAGAATTTCGTGCGGGAACAAAAGGCGGGGAATATTGAGTCTTTGTTAGGATTGGCCTACGCGGATAAAAAGCCCGTTTTTCGGCCCATGGCGTGGGAGGCGGACACGGTTTACCAGCAATGGCGCGAACTGAACTTCGGAACCTGGTCGGAGCAATTGGAAGCGGTTGGCGCGACGATGGTGATCGCTCAATTCGGGCAAATGGAAGCGCTCGATGGAATGGAGCGTTTACCCGAGTTCATCACCGCCTTTCACCGGTTGCTGGATCAATTCGCAGCCCGAACCAAACGCCTCGTTCTAGTCTCGCCAATGCCTTTCGAGAAGCCGCTTGCTTCGCATGCGCCAGATATGTCGAATCGGAATGGTGATGTCGTCGCTTATACGAACGCAATCCGAGAGATCGCGAAACAACGCGGCGCTGTTTTTGTGAATCTGTCAGGACTAACCGGGGAACGGCGAACTGAAAACGGCGTCCATCTCACGGGCCGCGGATTGAAGACTGTTAGCCGAGCTATTGTCGGCAGCCTTGAACAAGATGTGGAAAGCCTTTTATCAAAGCCACAATTGAACACAGCAGTCATCCTCAAAAACCGGCTCTGGTTCGATTGCTGGCGACCCGCGAACTGGTCCTTCGTCTACGGAGATCGAGTCAATCAAATGTATGGGAAGCCGGGTGGACAGGGGTCTTCCCTGCAGGCGGCCTTCAACGCCCAGCTTCCGCTCGTTAAGTCCGCTGACGCTCGGATTCACGCTCTCGCTCTTGGCGAATCGGCCACTCACCTGAAATTGCCTAAAAGAAAAACCTCTCATGCCAGTGCCTCGAAAGCTCTCACCCCGGAGGAACAACAGGCCACTTTCGAGATGGCGGAGGGATACGAGGTCAATCTATTTGCCTCCGAGGAACACGGTGTGGTCAACCCCGTGCAAATCGCCTGGGACGAACGCGGGCGACTCTACGCGGCCTGCTCGCCGTCTTATCCACAATCTCTCGCCGGCTCGGACAATTCCGACTACATCCAGATCGTTGAAGATACCGATGGCGACGGCAAGGCCGATAAGTCGTGGACCTTCGCCGATGGCCTGACCATGGTTCAGGGAGTTGAACCCGGGGGAGGGAAAGGCGGGGTTTATGTTTGCGATTTCGATCGCCTCCTCCACCTGCGCGATACGGATGGCGACGGAAAAGCGGACGAGCACCGTGTCATTTTTTCTGGATTTGGGATCGGCGACACTCACCAGCTTATCAACAGCATCTGCCACGGTCCGGACGGCACGTTGTGGTTCAGTCAGGGCCTACACGCCATGTCGAGAGTCGAGACTCCCTGGGGAATCAAGCGACTCGACCGGGCCGCACTGTGGCGCTTTAATCCGCGAACCTTGCTGCTAGAAGGCTTTTTCGGCGGCGGAATGGCGGGAGCTAATTGCTGGGGTATCGCCTTTGATGACTACGGACAGGTTTTTCACAAATCCGGCGACCGTCCCCAGGGCTATTGGTCTGTCCCCGGCATGGTAAGCGGGGCCAGCTCGACGGGTAGTAGTTCGGAAACCGAGGCCAGCGCTTCCTACCGCGCATCGCCCGAACAATACCACTCCGTCGGACCGCTTTTTGAAACATCACCCAAGACGACTTCGCTCGATATCATCGGCACCCGCGCCCTGCCCGACGAAATTCAGGGCAGCGCTCTGATAGGCGGTTATTTCGGAGCCGTGGTCGAGCTGCACCGTTTCGAAGATGCGGGTTCCGGCTTTAAAACGACCCAGCTGCCCAAGTTACTGAAATCATCGAACAACGCGTTTCGTCCTGTCGATGTTAGTGTCGGTCCGGATGGCGGTATGTATTTGGCCGATTGGTACAATCCGGTAATCGGCCACTACCAAGCGAGCTACGCCGATCCCCGACGCGATATGACTCACGGCCGCATCTGGCGGATCACGGCGAAAAATCGCGATCCCATCAAACAACCCGACCTCGCCGCGATGTCACCCGCAGAATTGCTCGACCAGCTGCAATCGCCCGAACGCTGGACCCGGTACCAGGCTAAGCGGCTGTTGTTTGACGCCCCGACGGCGGCCGTGATCCCGGCGGCAACGGCGTTGATTGAAAAGGCGGAAAATGATCAGCAACGACTCGAACTGATCGGCATTTTCCAGGCTCACGAATCGCCGCACCCGGGGTTACTGAAACGTCTTCTGAACTCGGAGGACGCCCGAGTTCGAGCCTACGCCACCCGCGTGACGGGAATGTGGGCCGGGGCATTGGACGATCCCCTCAGCCTCCTGAACGCTAGGGTCGTGGATCAGCATCCCCGCGTCCGTCTCGAAGCCGTCATTGCCACGAGCTACCTGCCACAGTCCGAATCGATTAAAGTCGTCGCAGCAGCCCTTGATCAACCGCGCGATCCCTTTCTGGACTACGCGATTCGCCAGAGCGCACGTGCCCTCCAGTCGTATTGGGCCACGGCCTTTGCGGATGGCCAGCTTTCTCTGGACAGCGATGTTCAACGCGAGTATTTGCGTAGACTTCTCGGCGAAATTCCAAAACCACGAGCACCAGGAGAAAAGATTTATGAGACGGCCTGCCTGGCGTGCCATCAACCCGGAGGCAAGGGCCTACCAGGCGTCTACCCACCACTCGCGGGAAGCGATTGGGTTAGCGGCAAAGACAAGGCCAGACTCATCAAAACCGTTCTACACGGCTTAACTGGTCCCATCTCCGTGGCGGGCCAAGTGCATGGTGACAAACCGAACTCCGTACCGATGCCAGCGATGGGCGGCCTAACCGATAAACAGATTGCCGATGTACTGACCTTCATTCGGAAGGAATTCGGGCAAGGGAGCGGCACGGTGAGCCCGCATGAGGTGAAATCGGTAAGAGAGGCGACAAAGAATCGCGACAAACCGTGGACAGAAGAGGAACTGGACAAGTAATGATCGGCGCCATGCTCAACGGCAAACGCACGCGACAAAAGTCATAAATCCTAGCGAGCATTAGCCACCCCCAGATTCATTGATTGAAAAATGGCTCTGTTCCACGCTTGATCCTTTCACCTCTCAACGCATCATTACAAAAATGGTGATCCATAATGTAATTGTCCTAAGTCTCTTCTTCCCAATCCTGTTAACCGCGGAAGACTGGCCCGGCTATCGCGGATCGACCGGCATGGGCGTCATACAGGAAGAAACCAAGCTGCCACTGCGCTGGGACGCGAAGACGGGAGAAAACATCCTTTGGAAAGTTCCCCTGCCCTTTGGCGATGGAAGCCCGGATCACAACCAAGGGAGCCCCATCGTAGCAAATGGTCGTGTTTTCGTGACGAGTTGCGTGTGGGCGGCGAACGCGGACCGAAAGGCGACCCAGCCGGAACATCACGTCACCTGTTACCGCTTGGCCGATGGCAAACAGCTATGGGATCGCATCGTAAAACCGGGTCCATGGACGATTTCCGACCTGCGGGGAGGTTACGCCTCGCCCACTCCTGCCAGCGACGGCAAACGTGTCTACGCAGCATTCGGTTCATCGATTCTTCATGCCCTAACCCTCGATGGCAAACCCGTGTGGTCGCAGGTTATTCCTGACCATGCGGCATTCGATGTCGCAATGGCGGTCAGCCCGATGGTTTTCGGCGACACGGTGATCCTGCTGACCGATCGCAAGTCTTCCAAAGCGACGATTCAAGCATTCGATGCTGCCACCGGCAAGCAACGCTGGCAGCGCAAGCGCGAAAAAACCAGCTTTGGCCATGCCACTCCGGTCCTCGCTCAAGTGAAAGGTCGCCCCCAGCTTTTGGTGAGCGCAACCCATGCGCTGCAAGGCGTCGACCCGAACAACGGCGAGGTGATTTGGTCCTGCAAATGGGGACGTGACATTTGGCCAGTTTCCTCCCCGGTAATGACCAAGGGTTTTGTTTACTGCATGGGTGGTCGTGGCGGACAGCCCGGCCTGATCGTCGACCCCGAAGGGACAGGCGACATCACGGCCACCCATCTAAAAACGAAGCTAGGACCGGCGCCGTCAGGACTTGGTTCGCCAGTGGCATACGGCGACCTAGTGTTTCGCATGAACCAACCTGGTATTTTGCTATGCGTCAGGATCAACACCGGCGAGGAATTGTTCAAGGAGCGGTTACCTCAGGGAATCGATCCGGCGATCAGTCCGGTGATCACCTCGGACGGAATCATCTTCATTGCCTCAGCAGGGAAAACGCTGGTTGTTCGGGCGGCGGAGAAGTTCGAACTGCTCGGTGAATCGGATCTCGGTGATTCCTCTCGTGCATCGGCAGCCGTCTCCGAAAGTAAACTTATTTTGAAGGGCAAAAAATACTTATGGTGCGTAGGGAAAGAGTAGTTGCCGAGAAATTCAAATTAATAATATACTCGTAATCCATCTATGCGCGAAACAGTACAATTGGCGTTCCTTCTTTTTCTCCCGCTCCTGATGGGGGCGAAGACGCATTGGGCACTGCTTCCCCCCGAGCGTCCTTCATCTGGGAAGAGCATCGACGAATTCGTAACGAAACGGCTTTCGGTAAAAGGTTTGGAGCAAGCGAAAGAGGCGTCCAAACGCATACTGATTCGGCGGATCTACTTGGACATGCTTGGATTGCTCCCCACTCCAGAGGAAGTGGACGCCTTTGTCGCGGACAATGGAGAGGACGCCTACAAGAGGTTGGTGGAGACGGTTCTCGACAGCCACCGTTACGGTGAGAGGTGGGCCCGCCACTGGTTGGATGTCGTGCGCTATGCCGACAGCGCCGGCTTTGAGACAAACCATGAGCGCCCCAATGCCTATCATTATCGCGACTATGTCATCCGAGCCTTCAACGAGGACAAGCCTTACGACCAGTTTGTCTTTGTGGTATACTTTTGGCTTCTTCTCCAGCCATTTCTTGCCCGTGAAGCG
>JACKQG010005010.1_pt1 | contig 14935 bp, 12 predicted proteins | sample 8237621 | NCBI WGS metagenome assembly JACKQG01 (sample SAMN15677084, study PRJNA649215) | marine metagenome | biome: marine; feature: Black Sea; material: saline water; isolation source: suspended particulate matter (SPM) from the Black Sea western gyre | collected 2013-06-09/2013-06-10 | depth... | reverse complement strand
TAAAAAGAGGTTCTGGGAATAATTTATCTCTTGACTTTCTTTTTCATAGAAGACTGATTCGATATTCCATTGATTAGCCGTTCTCTACCGACGCCACTTGGTTTGGCCAGAAAGCATGGTACCTGAGCATCCAGGATTCACTACCCTTTAACATAGGACCAGATTTTACAGATCAGACCCTGCTTTAGTTCTAGAATATCTATTCCCCTGAGATTGGCCAGTTCCCCTATATTTTCCGGGAAATCATAGCGCCAGCGCATAATGCATTTGAATCCAAGACTGCTGATATCTTCCAATTCAATACGAGCACCAGGATGTACCTTAAAAAAATCCTCCCAAAACTGAGTCAGCTCCGATTTCCCTGAATAAACAGCCCCTGCGGGAGTCGGGCCAGAGGACTCCAGGATACAATCTACAGTAATTAATTCTGCCAAGGCTTTCACATCATTCTTATTGAAAGCCTCGTTATATTTAAGACCGATCCTAATGGCTGATTCAACACGTGACATACGTATAGGATTCATAGGTATATCTCCCTGAGCGATGCCACTATGTCACTCGCAGATGTAAGCTAATTGGGTTAGATCGAATCAAAATATTTTGCCCTCAGGAATCCCTTGCTTGTGGGATAACCTTCAAAGTTAGGGATACTTCACATCAGAGCAACTCCAAAGCAAATATTACCTTTTTGCCCTTATTAGTAGTATTCCCACTTTTGAGAATTACCTTCAACGATATGCTCAAGTATTGGCGCAAATTATTAGAAACAGCACGGTTCTTCCACCTGGGATGGCTCCTCCTGGCAAGCTTCAGTGTTATCCTGTTTATTCTGGGTGTCTGGGAGATACTTGAACATCAGATTTTCAAGAAAACGCTTGAAGCATCAGTCATCATTGGCCTGGCTGTTAGAGGGTTTCTTGTCTTTGTTCTGCTGGGTGGCTGGACCATCTGGATTGTCTATCACTTCCGAATTCAGCTTGTCGATCAGCTTTCAGCCACAGAGAGCCGTTATAGAAATATTGTTGAGAATTCTGCTGACGCCATTATTACCATTGGTGAGGACAATCGCATACAGAGCTGGAACAAGGGCGCAGAACGGTTATTTGGTTGGACGGCCAATGAAGCTATTGGCGAAGCTATTGGAATAATGATTCCTCATAAGCTCATGCAATCGGGAGAGCTTCTCTGTCTGGCCTATGGTATCACCAAAGCCAATGAGGTTAAGAACTACCAAACCGAACGTCTGGATAACCGGGGCAGGACAATCCCCGTAAACCTCACTGAGTCCGCATTGCTTTCCAATGGGAAAGTCCTGGGACGATCCCAGATCATCAGGGATATATCAGAACTTCAAACCATTGAACATCAGATGCGGCAATCAGACCGGTTGGCTACTGTCGGTCAGTTGGCAGCAGGTGTGGCTCATGAAATTGGTAATCCCCTTACCTCTATTTCCTCCCTGGTTCAACTCCTTGAGCGCAGAATGGACAACCCTGATCATATTGGTAAATTAGCCAGAATTCGAGCCAATATTGAGCGTATTACCAAAATTGTACATGAACTGGTCGATTTTACCAGACCACCTGCCACTGATGTACAGACAGTACAAATCAATGATGTCGTTGAAAATGCTGTGGGACTCATGAGTTATGATAATCGAAGTCAGAAAATAAAAATAGAACTTGACCTCTCCCCCAACCTCCCAAGAATTAAAGCCTCGCCTGATAAATTGCATCAGGTCGTTGTGAACCTGCTTGTGAATGCTTTTGATGCCATGCGGGAGAGCGGAGACACAATTATGATCACGACCTCAGCAAATACCTCTTCGGTCTCAATAAATGTGACGGATAACGGAGGTGGAATGACACCTGAGGTTTTGGATAAAATATTTGAACCTTTCTTTACCACCAAAGATATAGGTAAAGGAACAGGTCTGGGACTTTCTGTGAGCCATGGGATTATTAACAGTATGAAGGGCTCGTTGAATGTAAACAGCACACCCGGTGAAGGGGCTACCTTCCTCATCGAAATACCGAAGGAATCATAAATATGGATACATCTATTCTCATTGTTGATGATGAGCAGGAAATCAGAGACTCTTTGTCCGAAGTATTGACCGATGAAGGATTTTTAACCTATACAGCCGAGAATGGCGCAGTTGCCCTGGAAATGATGAAGGAGATTCATTACGATATCATTATTTCTGATATCAAAATGCCAGAGCTCGACGGTGTCACTCTCCTTCAAAAGGTAAAGGAACAGGCTCCCGACACTTTTGTGATCCTGGTTACTTCGTATGGATCGACTGAGACCGCTATCAACGCCATGCGCATGGGGGCTATTGACTACATCCTCAAACCCATCGATTTTGATGAACTTATTTTGAGAATAAAGAACATTGATCTTCATAAAGAGCTCTTACGAGAGGTTCGCTTCCTGAGGCAGGAAATATCAGCCAAGTACAACTATGAGCATATCATCGGTGAGAGCATCGCCATGAAACGCATGTACAGACTGATTGATAAGGTTGCGCCCTCCACATCAACTGTATTGGTGGCTGGTCGGAGTGGTACAGGTAAAGAACTTGTGGCTCGAGCCATCCATGCTCGTTCGGAGCGGGCTCACAGACCATTTGTGGCTATTAACTGTGGTGCCATTCCTGAAACGCTCTTCGAATCTGAGTTGTTTGGATACAAGAAAGGTGCTTTCACGGGAGCTTCAAGAGATAAAGATGGTGTTTTCAAGGCAGCGGCTGGAGGTACCCTATTTCTGGATGAAGTTGGAGAAATTCCGCTCCAGGTACAGGTTAAGCTTCTTCGAGTAATTGAGATGCGGGAAATCAAACCCCTGGGAAGCAATACGATTATCCCCATAAATGTTCGCATTATCGCAGCGACCAACCGAGATCTGGCCAAGGAAGTCGAAAAAGGCTCATTTCGTGAAGATCTGTACTATAGACTCAACATAATCGAGATTTATCTGCCAGCCCTGTCAGAAAGAAAGGATGATATTCCTCTTCTGGTCACTCATTTTGTCAATAAATACAATAATGAGTTAAAAAGAAGAATCATTGGTGTGGACAATGATGCCATGAAAAATCTGGTGAATTATAACTGGAAGGGTGAAGTAAGAGAGCTGGAGAATATTATAGAAAGAGCCGTACTTTTAAGTGACGGAGATATGATATCTCTGGAAGACTTGCCCAAGCGGACAGTTGAAAGTTCGAGCTCTGGCTATCCAGATAATCTCAAGGAAGCCAGCCGCAGTTTTGAAAAAAAGCATATTGTTCATATGCTCGAGAAATGCGAAAATGATAAAGCCAAAGTTGCCGATATTCTGGGTATAGGATTGAGTAGCCTCTATCGCAAAATTGATGATCTGGGGATTGACACCGAAAGCGAATGATTTTGTAACAAATCTGATTTTGGGGTGTCAAAGTATACGCAACATTGAAAATGAATGATTCGCTATCACCACATAAAGATGGTGGAGCTTGATAAAATAACTGGAGACATTATGTCAGAACAAAACCACAAACAGGTTATCATCATTGGTTCTGGACCAGCCGGATTAACAGCTGCCATTTACGCGGCGCGAGCAAATCTTGAGCCCATTATATTTGAAGGGGATCAACCCGGAGGTCAGTTAACAACCACGAATGATGTGGAGAATTACCCAGGCTTTGAAGAAGGAATTACTGGACCAGAGCTGATGGATGTCATGCGTAAGCAAGCTGTTCGTTTTGGGGCCGTATCAAAATTTGAATATGTCACTGCAGTCGATTTCTCATCAAAACCGCACAAAGTCAGCGTTGGTGATAAAGAATATACTGCTGACGCAGTGATTATAGCAACTGGCGCGTCTGCCAGATACCTTGGGCTGCCTTCTGAGCAAAAGCTTAAGGGTTTTGGAGTCTCTGCCTGTGCTACTTGTGATGGGTTTTTCTACCGCGACAAAGAAGTATTCGTGGTTGGTGGTGGTGATTCAGCGCTGGAAGAGGCGGGATTTTTAACCAAATTTGCTTCTAAAGTTTATCTGGTACACAGGAGAGATGAATTCCGTGGTTCGAAAATCATGCGCAAACGCGTCCTGGATAACCCAAAAGTTGAAGTCCTCTGGAATACAACTATTGACGAAGTTCTTGGAGAGCCTGATAAAGGTGGTGTCGTCGGTGCCATATTAAAAGACACGGTTACTGGAGAAACCAGGGAACAAGCCATTGATGGTATTTTCATGGCCATTGGTCACACACCGAATACAGCGATTTTCAAAGATCAGCTCAAGACTGATGAAACAGGATATCTCATCACCAAGCCCGATTCAACGGCTACTGATATTGAAGGTGTTTTCGCAGCAGGTGATGTCCGCGATCACGTCTATCGTCAAGCTGTCACAGCAGCAGGCAACGGTTGCATGGCAGCTCTGGAGGCAGAACGCTACATCACGGAGATGAATGATTAACGATTAATCAGAGATTGATGATAAAGAAAAACGAGGATTAAAGTCCTCGTTTTTTGTTTCTGCGCTAAAAAGTTTTATCAGACAAACTCTTAATCCACAACTTCCTCAAGAAGTACGGTTAAAGTGCCCTCATCTGATTCAGATAAATCCCGTTTTAAATCATCAATGAGTATGGCTGACTGGTAAAAGTTGGTTCGTTTAAAAATACGTGAACCAAAACATTCATTAAACAGATCGTCAACCCTCTCTGGGGTGAATATTGTCTTGTGGTAAATATCATCAGGATGATTTAGGGGAAAACTGAGTAGCAAACATCCACCAGGTTTTAAAGTGGATATTAAGGCTGCCATTCCCACTATGGGATCATCTAAATGCTCAAGCGTCTCATAGGAAATAATTGCATCGAATTTGCCAAGCTTGCCAACCTCCTGAATGGGAAGTTGCTCAAAAACTCCGGAATAGTTTTGCCTGGCATACTGAAGTACGGACCCATCCAGGTCTATCCCCACATAATCACAATCTTTTAGGAATGCTGAGCCATACCCACTTCCACAGGCTGCATCTAGAACTCTGGATCCAGGAGAAATATATTTCCCAGCTAAGCGATATCGTTCAATATGTTTAACTGTAATAGGTGAGATGAACATTTGTACATCACGATGCAAAATGTGTTTTCTGAAAAGATGGTAGAATCTAATGATTGAGTGATTTATGGATTTAAGTTTCATCAATAGATCAGCGTAGCACAGCTAATTTCTGGCTGGCTGCTTCTCCTTCATCATTGAATAAAAATAATATGTAAACGCCACTGCCAACCTTATCCCCTGCTTCATCGCGACCATCCCATTGCGCTTCATAACCCTGTACATCATCATTCAGGTAGGTCAGTTCTTTTACCAGGGCACCTTGAACAGTAAGAATTCTCACTGAAGAGTTGTCCATCAACCCTTGTATAATGACCTTTTCATGAATGTCTGGATTGAATGGTTGCGGATAAATATGTATGCTGGAATAGGTCTCTTTAGGTTGTGCAAAGGGTGTGTTTAAGAGAGAGATACCCTTGGGGGTGGATAAATACGTTCGTCCCGTTTCTCCATCAAATGCGGCAGAATAGATCTCATTGTCCAACAAGCCGGAATTGCTGGTGTTATAGCCATAACCACCATTTATCCACCGCCCATTGTCCTGCAGAACATGTACACCTGCATTGTCAGAGAGGAACCAGTGATTCCCCCTCTGATCTATTTCAAAGCTTGTGACGTTATAATCTGTCAATTGCCAATATTCGTAATAGTCTGCTTCTATCTGTGACATATAGAGGCTGGCATGATTTTTTAGCTCTGAGCTGGTCAGCCACCGCGTTGGAAGCGACATACTTTGTACACCTGATGGTGTAAGAATCCATAAAGTGTTGTGGGTATCCACCTCCAACTGCAATATTTCATTTGAAGCCAGGGGGGAATCAGTAGACAGATGTGAGACATTTATCTCCATATCGTTTCGAAGGGAACCATCTACAATCTCCAGGAAGTCAATACCCCCAGAGGCTTGAAGTTCCGTTCGCACCTGAGATCCCAACCAGACCATATCATTGTCATCGATTGCAATAGACTTGACCGATCTACTATTCAAGCCACCCTGATATTGGTATATGTGATAGACACTATCGTCAGGAGTCAGGATACTTAGAACCCCACCCCCTTCTCTGACAAATTTCGTGGTTACCCACACATTGTGTTTGCTGTCAACAGACATTTGCCCTGGTAGCACATAGATATCACTGTTATAAGTCGGCTCGAGGCTACCATCTGATGCACTGAAATATTTAGATTCTCCAGGCTGCTCATCATCAAGTTTGAAAACCCCACGACCCTGGAGCGTGAAAAATGTGTTTCCATCACCATCAGAAACAATGTCTTCAACAGGAGCATTTCCTATAAAATCGAGCGTTCCGACAATCATTTCATTCCAGTTATATGAATCTTCGTCAAAATCAGAATTAAAATTTCCAGCCTTTATGGTTCGCCAGCCAAAGTCCGAATATATGCTGAACCCATTTGGTGCCCCTCCAATAAGCTGGTCAGAGGCATCCACCAGCAGTTTGTTGAAACTATGGTCTCCCGGTCGGTTTGCTGAATATGGCTCATATAGCTGATCCTTGTATAGTGATAAAAAATCAGTGCTACTGGCCACCCATATTTCATCATCGAACAGTTCAATGCTATTGATATGAGCAAGATTATAAATGGGAGTATCTACTTGAGTCTGTAAATTGAATGAAACTAAACCGACATCCGTAGCGAGTATCAGCGTGTTACTTTCTGTAGGAGATTCGTGCATATCTGAAATTTCATCTTCTGAAAAATATCGCCCGAAGTAATTATCAAAATTATACTCATAGATTCTGCTGCCAGCAGCGATTAGAACAGAGTTCATGTATGGGAGACTCCTGCTCATATCAGAAGCAATAGCAGGGATAGGATCCACATTCCAATTCACTGGATCCTTTAAATTCCTGCCATCCAATTCAACCCACAATATCTCGCGATTTGTCCTGAAATAGAGCTTACCATCTACATAGCCAATATCTCCCACAAAACTCAAATCCATTGTGCTCTGATTTGGGAAGTTGTTAAATATGTCAAGATATTCAATAACCTCTGCGCCCTTCCTATACAGCAATAACCCACCTCCAAGATCATTCCTATAGGTGGCATACACCGAATCTCCCACTTGAACAAAACTGTTTGTTTCATCCAGATCCACAAACTCTACTCTCAGGAATTGAGATGTGTTCAAATCCATCACTTCCACAATTGGTCCTGGACTCCGAGCACCAATCCATAGCAGATTATCTGAGTCTATATAGGTAGAAGTAAGATCAAGGTTTTCTGTTAGTCCACTCTGTACACCATAGCTAAACAACCCATTGGCTTTATCAAAGACCAGGAGACCGCCATCGCTGGCCATAATGACTTCGTCTTCCAGGGGCAGCATGGTCCTGATTTCTGTGAGTGTTGGAATTTTTTCCCAGGTTCCTACCTGAGAATAGGCGGCAGTGCATGAGAGAAGCAGGAATATCAGTCTAATTGAGGTTTGCATATTTTTACGATTATGCCTCTTAATGAATTGGTTTGAATCCGGTTTTATTACCACACATACGGGATTTATACAATCTAAATGCCCTCACGTTCCCATCTTTATGGTTGAAGGCTTGGACGAGTTGTAGGCTGGGCTCCCAGAGCTCCAATGAGTAATCCATTATCACCTCCATGCAAGCATGGCGAGGTCGGAGCTAAGTAGTGGTTCGTACCAAAATCAGGGTCGCTATATATATTCTGAGACTCCGTCGAGGCAGATTGATCACTTGCAGTTGCAGGATAGATGCAGTTCCATTTAAATAAGTTCTCCTGCCTTAACATTTGACGATCAGGTATGCCAGTATGGTAAAATATGTTATGATCCACAGCATGGAGTGATCTTTTGGCAGCTTGAATGCCACCTATGTTGTTGGCAAAAGTATTACTTTGCAGTTGAATGTCACCCGAAGAAGCACGCGATTTCAGAACCCCTCCAGTTTTTGTAATCACATTCTGTCGCATGAGTATAGATTGTATATGAGGTCCTGCTAATTCCACAGAATAGCCATCTATCAGTTTAAACTGATTTGAGAGGATGCTCGCCTCGGCATAATTTCCAAGACGTATGCCCCTCCTGGAATTGCTCACTGAAGAAAAGGACAGGTTCAAAGATACTGAAGCTTCAGCGTTGAGGCTCAGCTCATTATCCCTGAAATGACATTGTGTAATTTTGGCCTGACTCCCTTCTCCAAGGTCCAATCCAATGCCATTGTGTGTAGAAGTGACCTTTTCCAATATCCCACTGCTATTCAGCAATTTCAGACCGATTTCTCTGCTTGAATCAATTACACTCGATTCTATCCGCAAAGATACTTCGTTTAGCAGCGCCCCATTCCTATTGTTGTGAATTCTGGCTCCAGAAATGAGCAATTCATCTGCGGAAAATATCTCAAAACCTGTATCAAGATTAGCAAGCCATTGATCTCCTGTGCTGGTCATGGAACCAATTTCCGAGAAGTAGGCCCCACTCTCATTTGAAACCCACACATTATCATTCATTTTAAGTTTAGGAACGGATTGGATATCGCTCCCAAGGATATTTGACTCAACCCGATTGGAATCGAGGTCAACAAAGAGAATCTCCTTTATCACCACTCCTGAGCTGTTTCCCTTGACTAGGTTCTGGGAGGCATATACTTGATCACCTCCATTAATATTCATACCATTCATACGGTTTGAGCTGAGCAGACTATGATCTATCCCCAAACTGTCAAAATTACTTACCAACAGCCCTTGCCCATTGTTAACAAGACTGATTTGCTGGAGATCAATCAATTTAAATGAGGTTATGGTCAGGCCAGTAAGTGGATTTGCCTGGAAGGATGCATTATTGATCCATACCTCTTCTCCTTGGGTGAACTGGAGGCCTTCCCCCCCATTGTGACCCACTCGTATGCCAGCTATCCTGCTTCGATGCGTCTCTGTGATGACGCCACCACTCTCCCCGTTCCCAATAAATTCTGAATTGATGAGTCGCAGCGTATCCACAGAATTCAACTGCATCCCATTTACAAGATTACCCAAGGCGGAGTAATTCAGAATGCCACATATCTTCGCATCACTCAAACTCAAGCCATGTCGACCATTTTCCCGGGACTCAACCTGACTTATCAGAACATAGTCACATCCGCTGATGGCGATCCCATCCTGGAAGGAATCAATAATCCGCACTGAATCCAGCCAGACTTCAGCAACCGAATTTATTTCCAGTGCAGATCCCATGGTATTACGAAGAATGGACTTATGTAGCTCGAAAAGATCACCTCCACTTGCATAAACGGCAGTTTTTCCGATCTGTTCAAAAAAGCTGTCAAATATCTTCACTTGACCCCCACGCATGTGGATGGCACCTGCACTCTGAGCAGAGAAATTTACATTTCTCAATTCCAGAATTGCACCTGAGTCAACTTCGATGGCCCAGAAGTCGCTTGGTTTAAAATCGCAATTTTCGAGGATGAGAGATCCGGAACTCACTCGAATAAGTGCAGTGTCCCCCCCAGTCCCCTGGAAATTGAAATCAGATATATAGACTTGTGCATCCTGATCCACCTGAAAACAACCGCGATCATCACCTGACCAGAGTGGTCTTAATTCATGCCTTCCCTGAATGCGAATACTACGCGGAATATCCCTGAATGAAGTCACGTCAGAACCTGAGTATTTGACAATATCTGGAGGCACACCCAGGGTATCAAGTGCATCCAGCGTGGAGAGCTGGATAGGATAATTTATCAGATTTTTCATGCGTATACCCTGGCTGCAGGCAACCAGCAATAGCAGATTCAGCAGTACGAAGCTATTTCCGATGATTTTTTTTAGACTCTGGGTTGGTATGTGAATGTTCTTCATGAATTAAGTCGGATATCTGATACAAATATGGTGCTGTTTAGCGGGAATGTATAGGAGTCGAACCTATCCGCCGGCTCTCCACCGGCATAACAGCTTTGAAGGCTGCAGTGGCCACCGGACCACATACATTCCCATGTTAATTATTGGCTACCGGGAAAGAGGGAATGCCTAAAGCAGCATCAAGCATATCCGCTACGCTTGTTGCAGCTGTTTTTGAGGTATAGTCCCCAACCATTATCAGGTAAAGTGTCTTGCCGTTGGTAGATCGCTCTTTTATCGTAGTAGAATATCCAATTGATTCGATTTGATCAGCGAGTCTTTTGGCATTGTCATAATTGCCAAAAGCGCCAGCCTGTAGGGAAAATCGCCCCTCTGGTTTAGTACTTTCTGCACTCAGATCCTGTCCCAAACTCCGGATGGGGGCAGCTTCTTTTCGCGGGGCTTCAGGACTATTTATGGAATTTTGTCTGCGACCAGGTATGCGGGTTAAATCCAATTCTTCCGGGATATCAAAGGCCACATTGGGATAAAGATTTAGTATGGTTGCCAGATCTGCATAGACACTATCCATTTGTCTGGAAGCAATACCAGCCCTCAAGGTCAGATTTACTGCATTAATAATATCAGGATGATCTGGTTGGGATCGTATCAATCTGGTAAAATGCTGACGGCTCTGCACATAGAGACCCTGAGCATAGTAATACTCACCCAGGTGCATCAATGCTGATGAAGCGTATTCACTCCGTGCATGATTGCGGACAATATCCTTATAAATGCCGGCAGCAACCAATGCATCATCTTGCATAATAGCTCGTGCGTACCTTACTCCAGGATGACCAGGATATTTATAACTCAGATCGGAAAGAATTGTCCGGGCGCTATCCATTTCCCCTAGTTGAATGAGATTCAACAATCCAGCCACATCTTGAGCAGAAGTGAAGGAAATGCTCCCGATGAATATGATCACCAGAAGTGATGTTTTAATCAGACGTGCTTTACCCATCCGCATTTATCACAAATGTATCGAGGTTCATCACTAATGTTTCCACAATCGGGGCAGGTGAGAATTCTCTTTTGCCGGTCTGAGGTAATAAATCCATCAATTGTTGCTTTGCGTATATCCTTGTGACCAAGTTTTTCCAGAATGTTAATCTGCCCCAGAATAAAGCTCAAATTTGAATAATCTGGATCTTTAATATCCTCCAGGAGGGACAAAGCATCTCTGAATTCACCTTTACGCTCAAAGTAATTGGCCAGACCTATCACAACTTCAAGATTATCAGGTTGTTTTTGGAGAAGGCGGTGGTAAAATTGCTCTACTTGCTCAAATTGACCCAGCTCAAAATACATTTTCTCAATCTCAGCAAATACTATAGTTCCGGCTGTGGAATCCAGCTCCACAAAATTTGTGAAAAAGTCGATAGCATGTTTAAAGTTACCCTCTTCCTGACGAATTTTTCCCAGCTGGTAGTAGGGAGCAGCACACTTACTGTTGAGCTTTATGGCTTGTTTTAGCAGGCTCACAGCTTCAGATTTCTTTCCAGCATTTTTCAACTGAAGCGCTTCTTCAGTTTTATAAATTGCCGGCAATAGGGGATCTGCCTTGCCACCTGCAGCATTCTCTTTTTGGAAGGCCTTGATGGCATCAGCCCACTTTCCTCGTTTAACTGCATAGCGATGTAAGGCCTGCAGAGCCCAAAGATCTTTCTTTTTAATTTTAAGAATGGCTTCAGCGTGCTGAACAGCCTGGGGATATTGCTTCAGGGCTTCAAAGTCTTTTGCCAGACGTTCGTGAGCCATGAGCAGAATGTCCTCATCAATGCCCTGTCGATTGAGAACATCTTCATGAACAGCGATAGCCTGCTCAGCCTTTCCAAGCTGTCTGTACAAGTCACCAACCTGGAGAAATGCCCCATGATTTGAAGTCTCATTCCGTGCAATTTCTCGTAATTGCTGAAGTGCCTCTTTCTTCTCTCCGGCAAGTATGTGGTTGAGTGCTTTAATCTCTGCTCCTCGAGCGCCAATTTTCTTGGGTTGGCTAAAAAAGAAGTATCTGACAAACAGCCCCACTATTGCCAAAAATAAAAGTATAACTAATAATGTGATAAGGTCCATGGTATGTTCCCGCCCCTATTGGTTATTGGGTTCTACATCCTCATCTTTTTCCAGAACAGCCTGACGACGTTTATCAACCTCACCCTGGAGTTTCTCACGTTCTCGGTCTATCAACTTTAGACCTTTTCGTAATTTGAGGTTCTGCCCAATGGTTATGGCGAACCCAAAAAGGATACCCAGTATCACAGATCCAAGAATAACAAAATATAGCGGTATGTTTGAATATACTGCCCCCATAAGTTTCAAATCCACTGGTGTGGCATTCTGTGTAAATACCCATACAACGGTTAGAAGTATGGCAACTGTGATAAAAACTTTAATTTCTTTCATCTACTCCCTCACTCTAAGATGCGACCAAACAGTGTGATCCCTTGCGCATCAATGATTTCAACCTTAACCAAATCACCTGGTTCTTCACCTGCTTTATCAAATATAACAATTTTATTGGACCGTGTTCTACCTTGATGCTGTTTTTCAGATTTTTTTGAATTCTTTTCTACAAGCACTTCGACCTGTTCGCCAATGTGCTCTTGATTTCTCAGAAGTGTGTGCTCACGCTGTAGGGCGATCATGCGTTGAAGCCTTTCCTGCTTGTCATTCTCAGGTACTGTGTCTTCAAACTCGGAGGCCTTTGTACCAGGTCTTGAAGAGTATTTAAAGGTAAAGGCTGTGTCGAATTTGACCTGTTTCATCACATCCAGGGTTTCAAGAAAATCAGATTCAGTTTCACCGGGAAAGCCAACAATCATATCCGTACTCAGGGCCAGACCCGGTATATTGTCTCTCATTTTTTGAGCAAGATCCAGAAAATGTTGCTTGGTGTAAGTCCGGTTCATACGCTCTAAAACCTCGTCGCTTCCAGCTTGCAATGGGAAATGAATATGATTACAGATCTTAGGATTAGAAGCATGTACCTCAATCAATTCATCGTCAAAGTCCTGTGGATGCGGTGAGGTATACCTTATCCGTTGAATGCCCTCAATAAGGGAGACTTCGTGGAGCAATTCATGGAACCGCCGTCCCTCATGATTAAATGAGTTTACATTTTGTCCCAACAAAGTTACTTCTTTAAAACCATCATCTCTGATCTGTTTAATTTCCTCAATAATACTTTCAATTGAGCGACTTCGCTCTCTACCACGAGTGAAAGGCACAATACAGAAAGTACAAAATTTATCACATCCCCGCATAATTGAGATCCAGGCATTGATACCCTCTCGTCTTGCAGGGAACAGATCATCATAGACCTCCATCCGGCTCAACTTGGTATCAACAATATTTTCTTTGGTATCAACTGGCAGTGAAATCATACCTGGAAGTTTGCGGTAGGAGTCCGGACCCAGAATAATGTCGACATATGGTTTGCTCTTGAGCAGGTCTTCCTTGAGGTTTTGGGCCATGCAACCCAGCAAGCCTATCTTCACATCAGGATTGCGATCTTTGAATACCTTCAAATTTCCCAATCGGGCGTGCACTTTTTCCTCGGCATGCTCGCGGACGGAACATGTGTTCACCAGAATAAGGGTGGCCTCATCTGCAACCTCAGTCCTTGTATATTCATCTTTTTCTAAAAGACCTGCGACCAGTTCTGAATCATATTCATTCATCTGGCAACCATAGGTCTCGATATAATATTTCTTTGGATTATTTATGATCAAATCTCGCTTTCAAACTCATTGGGCCCCCACTTAACAACGATGAATATATTTTTCCGGCCAATGACCTACAAGGCTATTAAAGGAAGCGATAGCAATGATTATTGGTCCAGAATGAGGGTTCCATCTGACTTTAACCTGGAACCTGATTGTGGACGATCCGCTGTTGTCAGAGAATCAACTAAATGGCTGAATCGATGTTCCCCGTCTACAAAAGGGACGCCCCAATACTTTTGCTCAGTTGAGATGAGCCTACCACTGACCATATCACCACTACTGTTGAATTGCACATCCAAGATTGCTCCAAATCGTCGTTCTGCTTGAAGATTGAATCTTCCATATGTTGCAAAATTAGCCAGAGAATACACGATTAGCTTATCTTTGTATAGCTCCATAGCACGAGCTATATGAGGTCCATGACCCACAATTAGATCCGCTCCCGCATCAATCATTCGATGAGAAAATTGTATCATATGTCCTCTATCTTCGCCCATATAATACTCTGTGCTATCTGGAAGATGCATGGCTGCAAGACCTTCTGCGCCACCATGGATAGAAACCAAAACAATATCATGATCTAGAGCCAGATTTGACACCAGGCTTTCAGCAGTCTCCAGGTCTAGAGAGCTATTACAATACCCGCCACTATGAAAGGCAATGAACGCAATATCAACACCCCTAATGGTTTTGCTCCCATAAGTACCCGGTCGGCCAGACCAGCCAATGTCATTGATATCCAGAGTTTCCTCAGTTTTTGTGACACATTCAGATCCAAAATCACCGATATGATTGTTGGCCATAGATAGAAAGTCGAATCCCGCTGATTTTAAATCTTTTCCATAAATTTCTGGCATACGAAAGACATAGCAATCCAGAGAGTCCGGTTCACATTTATCCGTGAGTCCGCTATCACAGAGAGTCCCTTCCAAATTCCCCAAGGTAATATCTGCATCTTGAGTTACTGGTCGGATATAATTAAGAATACTCCCTTTTTCATCAGGACGCAGGAAACCCTCAGGATGGTAGGATCCCAGCATGATATCGCCTACCGCTTTGATACGAATGGGGCTTTCTTCAGCAGCACCGTGGGTGATGAAAAGAATCAGGAGAAGTGTGAAAGTAAGTTTGGCTGTAATTTTCATTTTATTAGTACATAGGTCAATCGAGTAGGAGGATAGGGATTAATTCCCTATCCGTCCTCTCACACCACCCTGC
>JACKQG010005009.1_pt1 | contig 14935 bp, 13 predicted proteins | sample 8237621 | NCBI WGS metagenome assembly JACKQG01 (sample SAMN15677084, study PRJNA649215) | marine metagenome | biome: marine; feature: Black Sea; material: saline water; isolation source: suspended particulate matter (SPM) from the Black Sea western gyre | collected 2013-06-09/2013-06-10 | depth... | reverse complement strand
ACATTATATATAGGGGAATCAATTTTTCAGTGTTAAGTAGAGAAAAACTGACTGATATTTGAAGGCAAAAGTAACAAAATATTGCAGAGTAATCAAAAGCTACCTCCCGAAATGGAGGTTTAGTTCAACAGCACCTAATAGCACATGGCCGCATTTAGGTCATTAAGACAAAGAATTGCAAAAATAAAATGAAGTAGTAATCAACATAAATTTGAGTAGTGAACGGCCACGTGCCATAGCTGCAACTCGTTGTGGTGCATTGAAAAGGAAAATTGTACTTTGATATTTTGACAAAGAAATTCAGATGATTGGTTACAAGCAATATTTAAAGCAATGAATTGATTTGGATTTTTATTAGATTGATTCATCTGATTTTAAACGGAAGCTTTGTAAATCAAGAAATTGACTTATATTTTCAATCAGGCTAATTCGGTTAATTTGAAATAAAAGAGTTTCAAACTTGTAGATTGAATCTAATAAATTATAAACAAACGCATGAATAACACACTCTAATATTAGTTACAAAATTTAATTAAATTATCATATTATGAAAACAAGTCTAAAAAAAAGTGAAAAAATCATTTTAATATCAAAACAACACTGGTTTGTTCTGATTTTACCAATATTTTATACATTGTTAATTTATTTTCTATCATATATTGTCTTAAATTATTTAACACATTCAAATGTAGATAACAATATTTTGAAAATAATAATTTTAATATTTTTTTGTGTGTATTGGGTGTATAAATATATTGAAAGGTCTCAAAATTTATGGTGTGTTACAAACCAAAGAATAATATCTGAGCACGGTGTCTTTACAAATTATTCAAAGGAGTGTCCGGTAAATAAAATTAACAATATTAGCTATAAACAGCAATTTATTGGACATATATTTAATTATGGACATGTTCAAATTCAAACTGCTTCTGTAATTGGATTGTTAAAACATAAATATGTAAAAAACCCTCAAAATCTTAAAAATACAATTACAGATGTTATTGAAAAATATGATAAAGTAAGTACTTCTAATAGTAATAATATTGCAGATGAAATAGAGAAATTATTTAAATTAAAGGAAAAAGGTATAATTACAGAAGAGGAATTTAATAAAAGAAAGTCAATATTAATAAAAAAATAACTCCTGCAATTAATCGCTGGTATAATGCTTGTCTCCATTTGATTAATCTGGGATAAATAAATACAGTTGATTTTTTTCTCGGACAGATACAAAAATGCTTTAATATTGAGGCACGATACCATATCTGATAATCATTTTGATTATTAGAAATGAATAACTTTCAAATCAACGGATTGATAAGCCTTTCAATCAATCTGATTAGCAAACTGACTTGATTTCAATTCAAACGATTTTATTGGTATCCTCTCGATTTTTAATAGTAAATTATTAATTAAATATTTTTTATTCGACATTAATTCACGTATTAGCGGCTTTTTTGTTTTTTGAAGGTATAATAATAATTAAAGCAAATATCAGACTATCAGACTAAACAACGCACCACAACATTTAGAATATGATTAATCGGGATAGGTACAAAGTTTCACTTAGCGTAAAAAAACTTATCCCGATTAATTTTATCCCCACTCATCCGTCTTTGTGCGGTAGCCATCAACTCAATCTAATCCGGATGCAAATAACATAAAGATTCCTGACTACCTTTGTAACAGCTAATCAGTAACAGACGAATAATCTCCTCTCCCCCTCCTTGAGGGGGATTAAGGGGGAGGAACCCCTGTTTCACATTTTAAAACCCTTTCTGTTTTCGAGAGCGTCCACGCTTGTCAACCCGGAATTATAATTTTAGTTTTTTCCCAATATTCTAACTTTTTTACCTATTTTTGAATTTCGCTTAAACGTACTATTACGTTATGCACTATGAAGGAAATCATTATCATCTAAAAAATACGGTGAAAAAAATAATCTTATCATTCATTTTAGTTTTATTCTTTCAAGTTACTGTATCATCGCAACCATGTTTGCCTGATGGAATTACATTTAGCACTCAGGCAGAAATAGACAATTTTCAGGCTAACTACCCCGGTTGTACCGAAATAGAAGGAGATGTTGTAATCGCGGGGAATAATATAAATAATTTAAACGGATTATATGTTATAACTGCTATCTGTGGAGATTTATGGATCGGTGGTCTGGAGAGTGGTAATCTCATTTTGAATAATATAACCGGCCTGGGAAATCTGGCTTCCTTAGGAGGAGACCTTAATATTATTAATAACCTCGCACTGACAAATCTAACAGGGCTTAACAATTTGACTTCAATTAACGGAGACCTTTGGATTAATACCAATTACCTGAATAGTTTGGATGGACTGAACAATGTAACAACTATCGGAGGAGACCTAAGAATTTATTTTTGCTCAAATTTAACAAATTTGACAGGGCTGGATGCAATAACCTCTATTGGGGGAAGCCTGGAAATTATTGAACTCTCACTTTCGAATTTAACAGGGTTGAATGCTGTCACTTCTGTTGGGGGTGAACTTTGGATTGATTACAACTACAACATAACAAGCTTTACAGGTCTGGAGGCTTTGACTTTTATCGGGGAAAATCTTTCAATAGGACAAAACCCTGTCCTCCCAAATTTTAACGGATTAAATGCTGTAACTTATATAGGTGGCAACCTGGATATTTACAATAACACAGCATTGATAAATTTTTCCGGACTTGATGCAGTAACTTCAATCGGTGGTGACTTGTATGTTTACGAAAATCCTTCCCTTACAAGTCTAACGGGCTTAGAACAGGTGTTTTCCATTGGAAAAAGCATATCAATTGGATTTAACCCTGCATTGACAGGATTAGAAGGGATAAGCGCTGTTAATTCCATTGGAGAAGATCTGGAAATTTATTGTAATGATAGCCTGGTGAGTTTATCAGGACTGGAGAATGTGTCCGGTATTCCTGGTAACCTTGTAATTTCATCCAACCCACTCTTTACAAATTTAAGAGGATTGGATGGTGTGAGATATATTGGGGGAAATCTTTCTGTCTGGAGCAGTGATTCCATCAAAAATTTAGCGGGTCTGGATGCTTTGACATCCATCGAGGGGCATATAATTATCTGGGACAACAGTTCCCTGACTAATCTTTCAGGACTTGAAGCAGTCACTTCCACCGGTGGCTTTCTGAAAATTTATAAAAATCCTGTCCTTATAAGTTTATCCGGGCTGGATAATATAGATCCCGATCAAATCACCTATTTATACATAGTTGAAAACGATTCTTTATCAATTTGTGAAATCAGAAGTATTTGTGAATACTTTTCTGATCCGGCTGGTACAGTTATAATCCATGATAATGCAAGTGGTTGTAATAGTCATTCTGAAGTTACTGAAGCTTGCGAAATTCAATTTCCTGAACAAATAGATTTTGAAGGTGAATATTTAATATACCCGAACCCTGCAAAAAACATGTTTACGATTGCTACTCAAAACGATAATATAATAGAAAACCTTATACTTTATAATATAGCCGGGCAAAAAATATTAGATATAGAATTACCGGAAAATCCAATTGATGTTTCAATACTTCAGCAAGGAATGTATATTATTGAATTCGTCTTAAACGAATCGAAAATCCGGGAGAAATTGATAATAAGGTAGAGAATGCACAGTGCATAATCGAATTTTAAGACCTATCAAAATAATCTAATTTAAAACAATGAAGCAGAAAACTAAAAATCTGATTGAAATACATCTCGCAGTTTTCTTATTTGGCCTGGCAGGCTTATTTGGGAAATTACTCTCATTACCACCAACAATAATTGTTTTAGGCAGGGTTCTTTTTGCATCAATTTCATTACTATTAATCATTTTCTATTTTAAAGAAAATCTAAAATTAAAAAACAAAAATGATTATTTCTATCTTGCATTATTGGGTGTTATCTTAGCAATCCATTGGGCAACTTTCTTCAAGTCAATTCAAGTTTCAACTGTAGCAATAGGACTATTAACATTCTCAACATTCCCAGTATTTGTTACATTCCTTGAACCAATTTTCTTTAAAGAAAAATTAAAATCAAGAAATATTTTAATCGCTATCATAACATTGATTGGTGTTGCTTTAGTTATACCGAAATTTGATATTTCTGATAATGCAACATTAGGAGTTGTTTGGGGAGTAATTTCAGGATTTACTTTTGCTATTTTGTCAATATTAAATAAAAAATATGTCAAAAATTACTCCAGCCTTGTTATTGCATTTTATCAAGATGCAACAGCGACTATTGCGCTACTCCCATTTCTTCTCCTAACGGCTGTTACATTTACAACAAAAGATATATTATTGCTAATCCTCTTAGGCGTTATTTTTACCGGTGTATCCCACTCATTATTCATCAAGGGATTAGCAAATATAAAAGCACATACTGCAAGTATCATTGCAAGTTTAGAACCTGTCTATGGAATAATTTTTGCGATCTTTATTGTTAATGAAGTTCCAACATTGAGAGTTATTCTTGGAGGAATAATAATTTTAGGAGCAACATTTTTTGTAACAATAAGTTCTCATACTGAACCTGCCATCCCGGAATAGAGTCTAATTGTCCCCCTGTTGAAAAGTAACTAACCCGCTCATCCGGATTTGTGCGGCAGCCATGAGCGCAAGCTAATCCGGATGTAAATAATACAAGGATTTGTAATCCAATTCCGAAAAGCACACTAAACATAAAAAAAGCCACAATCCCTCACAAATCCGATTCCTCATCAATTCAACAATCCATTAATTCAACAATTCATCAATTGTAATTTATATCCAATTTAAATTAAATTATAAATAAAGAAAATATTCTAAAGTTATAATTCATTTCAACATATTTTATATAATTTCGTGCCATTGTTATAAAATAAGCAATACATAATATAAAATCGAATGGCAAAAGTAAAAGGAGATATTATAGTTGACATTGAGAGATGCAAGGGTTGTGAAGTATGTATTGATGCATGCCCTACGCACACCATAGCCATGTCGGAGGATGTCAACGGCAAGGGATACCATTACATGCAAAATGTGCATGATGCCTGCACAGGCTGTACAAATTGTGCAATTGTTTGCCCCGACGGTGTGATTACAGTTTATAGAGTAAAAATATAATTTGGGTTAAACCCGTTGAAAGCATGTTTGCAAATATTCATATCGTTAATTTACTGATTACCTTAAAAATAACAGACTAAAACTTTACAAACTCTTTTTCTACGGGTTTAAGATAAAAATAAATAATATGGCAAAAGAGCTCAGATTGATGAAAGGTAATGAGGCGGTTGCCGAAGCGGCAATACGTGCGGGATGCGACGGATATTTCGGGTATCCTATCACTCCCCAGTCGGAAGTAATGGAATATCTCATGGCTGAAAAGCCTCATGAAAGAACAGGGATGGTCGTTCTGCAGGCAGAAAGTGAACTTGCCTCAATAAATATGGTTTACGGAGGTGCATGTTGTGGAAAAAAAGTGATGACATCATCATCCAGCCCCGGAATAAGCCTGATGCAGGAAGGCATTTCTTATCTTGCAGGAGCTGAACTTCCCTGCCTTGTTGTTAATGTTGTAAGAGGAGGTCCCGGTTTAGGTACAATCCAGCCTTCGCAATCCGATTATTTCCAGGCAACAAAGGGCGGAGGACATGGAGATTACAAGTTAATCACCTTAGCTCCATCATCCGTCCAGGAAATGTATGATTTCGTTAAAGTAGCTTTTGACCTTGCTTTTAAATATCGGAATCCGGCAATGATACTTTCCGACGGCGCTATTGGTCAAATGATGGAAAAAGTTGTGCTTGAAGATCAAATACCGAGGCTTACCGAAGCAGAGATCATTAAAAAATGTCCGTGGGCAACCACCGGTAAAACTCCTGACAGGGAAAGGAACATTATCACATCTTTAGACCTTGACCCTGCCCGCCAGGAGCGACATAACTTAAAGCTCCAGGAAAAATACAAAAAAATAACGGAGAATGAAGTAAGGTATGAAACAATCGACTGCGAAAATGCCGAATATATTTTTGTAGCTTACGGAACAAGCGCTCGTATCTGCCTTAAAGCTTTGCAATTAGCAAAGGAAAAAGGCATTAAAGTTGGATTGTTCCGTCCTATTACACTTTTCCCGTTTCCTGTAAACCAAATAAAAGAAATGGCAGGGAAAATAAAAGGTATTCTTTCGATCGAAATGAGTGCCGGGCAAATGATTGAAGATATTAAGCTTGCAGTTGAAGGAAAAATCAAAGTGGAGCATTATGGCAAAATGGGTGGAATTATTCCATCACCTAATGAAGTTCTTGAAGCATTAGAACAAAAAATTATCGGAGGATAACGCTATGGCAGAAACACTGACAAAACAAGATATTATAAAAGACGAGAACATTGTTTATAAAAAAACCGGCTTAATGACCGATAAAGTGCTGAGCTATTGTCCGGGATGTGGACATGGCACAACACACAGACTTGTTATGGAGGTCATTGATGAATTGGGTGCACAAGCTAATACCATTGGGATTGCACCGGTTGGGTGTTCTGTACTGGCTTATGAATTTATGGATATTGATATGCAAGAGGCAGCGCATGGAAGAGCGCCCGCACTTGCAACGGCTATTAAAAGACTGATGCCGGATAAACTTGTATTTACTTACCAGGGAGATGGCGACCTTGCTGCAATAGGTACGGGTGAAACAATCCATGCTGCCAACAGGGGCGAGAATATTACCATCATTTTTGTTAATAATGGTATTTATGGAATGACAGGCGGACAAATGGCTCCTACCACACTTCCCGGTATGAAATCCTCTACATCTCCTTATGGCAGAGACATCAAGACGATGGGATATCCTTTAAAGATCACAGAATTGATTGCGCGGCTACCAGGAACTTATTTTGTTACGCGGCAAGCTGTTCATACACCGGCTAATGTTAGAAAAGCTAAAAAAGCCATCAGGAAAGCTTTTGACCTGCAAAAGCAGAACAAGGGTCTAACCTTTGTTGAGATCGTTTCAAATTGCAACTCAGGTTGGAAAATGACACCGGTAAAGGCTAACCAGTGGATGGTTGACAATATGTTCCCGTTCTATCCGCTTGGCGATATTAAAGTTGACGGAGAGTTAGTTAAATAAGATAAAAAATAAAAAATTTAGGGTTAGATGAGAACCGGGAGCTTTTAACTTTGAGTCTACTCCGAAAAGTAAGAAATTAAAAAATGCCACAAAAACACGAAGTCACAAAATTTCACAAAATAATATATACCAGCCAAATACCTTTGGTGAGATTTTGTGTTTTAGTGCATTAGTGGCGAAAAAGTGACTTTTCGGAGTGGACTCAACTTTTAACATTGAACTTTTAATATAAAAAATTATGACTGAAGAAATAATCATTGCAGGATTTGGCGGACAGGGTGTTCTTTCAATGGGTAAAATATTAGCCTATTCAGGTATTATGCAGGACCAGGAAGTGAGTTGGATGCCTTCGTACGGACCTGAAATGAGAGGGGGCACAGCTAATGTAACTGTTATCTTAAGCGACAATAGAATCAATTCGCCAATTCTCACCCAATACGATACGGCAATCATTTTGAATCAACAGTCGATGGATAAATTCGAATCTGAGGTTAAACCGGGAGGATTGTTATTGTACGACCCGAACGGAATAATCCGACCCCCTGAACGTAAGGATATTAATATCTATAAAATAGAAGCCAGCAAAGAAGCTTCTAATTTAGGCTTACCAAAAATCTTCAACATGATCGTTTTGGGAGGTTATATAAAAGTAAAACCTATTGTTAAATTGGATAATGTTATGCTCGGTTTAAAAAAATCATTACCTCCACGTTATCATCACATGATACCTGACAATGAAAAAGCAATTAAGAGAGGACTTGAAATAGTTGAAGATGTGCAAAAAGTATAACTTGTAACTACGATAAAATCAAAGCCTTCGCAGTATATTATTGTGAAGGCTTTTTTATTTATTAATATGTACAAAAAAAATTAATCGTTATTATGTTGACAACAGAAGATTTTTTTTGTAAATTTATAGGGTCAAAAAAATAATTAATTCTTTAAAACTTTAAAAAAATGAACATCAACTATCAATGTCCACACTGCAATGGTTATCTGAACGTAAATGATTATATCCTGTTTTCGGTACGAACAGCAGATCATAAGGTAGGTTTAATCTCGCTTCATAACGAATTAGGTAATTACGCTGTTCAAAAACATCCTGAATTCGAATACAAAGAAGGTGAACAACTGGATTTCTATTGCCCGATTTGTCATTCCGAATTAGCTTCTGAAGTTCATAAAAAACTTGCTAAAATAATAATGATAGATGAAGAAAATAGTGAGTTTGAAATTTTGTTCTCAAGAGTTGCAGGTGAAAAAAGCACCTATAAAATTGTTGGTGAAACGATGAAAATATTCGGGGATGACTCAGCAGAATATCTTGATTTTTTAAATTTATCTATGAATTTCTAACTTAACCTTTATAGTTCATAGAATAATACAAAACTCAGTACTTCATTATACTGCCCTTTGTTAGCCCGCCAGGTTGCGCCCCCGGCATGAGGTCTCACCGGTAAAATCGAATTGGAATATCTAACATTGATCCGAAGATTTTTTATTATAGTAAAATATGCACCTATATTAAAACTAAGGTCTATCTTATCAAAATCCGAACCACTCACCCACCACTCATAATCATTTACCTTTTCGTTTTGATGTATCAGGACACCTAATGATAATCCGGCTTCAAGTGTACCTTTTTCGTGAAAATCGTATTTATAATGAACCGGCATTTCAATATAATTTAATCGTAAAAGATAAGACTGATATGCATTAGATGAATCGGGATTTTCCCTGCTCCCTTTCTGAATAAAATCAAGCTCCATCTGTATTGAAGACCTGTGTGTAAAATACCTGTTTACAAATGCTCCGAGATAAAATCCTGCTTTGTTAGGACCCTCCAACCTGTCACCCGATATCTCAGAAGCGCTTAATCCACCAAGAATTCCACCGTGAAAGTCCTGGGCACTTAATGCGAAGCCAAGAAACATAAATATGGGAATCAGCAAAAACTTAATTTTAATCATATCATTTTTTTTAATCGGGTGTAAAGATAGAAAGAAATGCCTTACTTAATCCTGCTTTTCCAAATTTGAGGATTGCGGCTTGTATGGAAAATTGAAACTACTTTGATAACTCAAGCTTTTTTAGCTTTTTTAAATTAATTGTAATCTCCATATTACTTTTATATATAGTTTTCATACAAAATTAAACAATATTTTTCTTACGAAAGAAATTAAAAACAACATGTCCTTTTACTTTCCCGATAGCTCCCTGCAATTCTTCCAGCGAAGCCTTTTTAATATTTTTCACCGATTTGAATTTCAGAAGTAACTTTTGAGCATAAGAATATCCAATACCGTCAATTTCCGTCAAAACTGATTTCACGGTTCCTTTTTCCATTCTTTTTCTGTGATGGGTAATTCCGAACCTATGAGCTTCATCGCGCAAATATTGAATGATTTTAAGTGTTTCCGATTTTTTGTCCAAATAAAGAGGCAGTGAATCTTCAGGATAATATATTTCTTCTAATTTCTTTGCTATTCCAATAATGGAAACCTTTCCTCTCAAACCAAGCCTATCAAGACTTTTCAAAGCCGAACTCAACTGACCCTTACCCCCATCAATTACAATTAGCTGTGGTAAAGGCTTTTCCTCATCCAATAATCTTTTATACCTCCTGTAAACGATCTCCTCCATTGATGCAAAGTCATTGGATCCTTCAACAGTCTTAATATTGAAATGCCGGTATTCTTTTTTCTCAGGCTTGCCGTTTTTAAAGCAAACCATGGCAGCAACCGGATAATCACCCTGTATGTTCGAATTATCGAAACACTCGATATGTCTTGGTTCTTCTTTCATTCGCAGGTCTTTCATCATGCAAGCCATGATGCGCCTTGTATGTCGTTCGGGATCGACAAGCTCAAGTTGTTTCGCTTTTTCAAGCTTATAATATTTGCAGTTTCTTTCTGATAATTCGAGCAAATGTTTTTTATCACCCCTTTTCGGAATAGTAAAGAAAACTCCCGGAAGTTCCGTTGGCAAAGGAAAAGGAATTAGGACTTCAGTGGCATTGCTTTCAAAACGCTCCCTGAGTTGTAAAATGGCAAGCGTAAGCAATTCTTCCGGTGTTTCATCCAGCTTTTTCTTTAGTTCTACCGTATGCGATTGAATTATTGCTCCATTAACTACTTTAATAAAATTCACATAACCCGATTCATCGTCAGTGATGATTGAAAAAACATCCACATTCTCAATCCTGGGATTTACAACAGTGGACTTACTTTGATATCGTTCTATCAGTTCAATTTTTTCTTTAACTACCTGTGCTTTCTCAAATTCCAAACCTTCGGCATATTGTTTCATCAGTTCCTTTAGTTGTTGAATTACCGAATATATGTTTCCTTTAATTATTTCTTTGATTTCAACAATAGTATTTTCATAGTCTTCTCTTGTCTGCAATCCTTCGCATGGTCCTTTACAATTTCCGATGTGATGTTCAAGGCAGACTTTAAGTTTCTTTTTCAGGATATATTCCTCTGTGAGCTTTAATTTACATGTTCGCAACTGATACAACTGCCTGATAAGGTCGAGTAGCGTATTCATCATTCTTACCGAGGCATAAGGCCCGAAATACTGTGAACCATCTTTCACAATATGCCTTGTGGGAAATATACGCGGAAACGGTTCATTTTTAATGCATATCCAGGGGAATGTTTTATCATCCTTCAAATGAACATTGTATCGGGGCTGGTATTTTTTTATCAGGTTGTTTTCCAATAAAAGAGCATCCAGTTCAGTATCCACAACTATATGATCTATATCGGCAATTTTCCTTACAAGTAGTTTCAATTTACCGCTAAAGCCACTTTCTTTGTTGAAATATGATGAAACTCTATTTTTCAAATTTTTTGCTTTCCCAACATATATTATCTTTCCGTCTTTATCATAAAACCGGTATATACCCGGATTTGTCGGAAGGCTTTTTATAACAGGCTTTAATTCTTGATAGTATTTATTTAACACACTCAATTTTTTAAAATATAAAATACTTTTTATTAACCAAAATTAATTAACTTTTACTAATTCAATTTCATGTCTATCATATTAAAAATATGACTTTTTGCCATTTTGGGCGTATCTTATTCTGTCCGAAGGTTTTATCCAAATAACTACGTAATATTACGCAATGGTTTTACGTATATTTACGTATTAAAAATGTGGAATTTCCCTGTTTTTTTTTCTTTTTTTTGTATATAACTTTGTATCGTTGATTTTAAATAAATAGAATTACCCATACAGCTTTTTTAGTGAATTTGAATATATGTGAAATAATCATGGGAGTAAAAAGTAAGAATATGCATCAAAAATTAACAGAACAATCTGACTCATCAACAGGTTTTAAATTGCCAAAAACAAATAGTCAATTAATAAAACTTATTGAACATCAAAATCAGACACTTTTTGAATTTGAGAAACAACAAAAAGACTCAATTAATAATATACTGGAAACTATCGGCAGGATAACAGCAGGAGAATCTTATAAAAGGAAAATTGATTTTAATAATAAAAAAGATTACCCTTTTACAGAAATATTTTACGCCATTAACCTGTTGTGGAAAGATTTTATAGAAACGCAAAAGGAAAAAGAAAGAAAAACTCTTTTGCTTGAAGAAAGTAAGGAGTGGCTTAATAAGTTAATCGATTTTGTACCCGGTGTTTCCATTTATGGTTATAGATCAGACGGAACAGTTATTTTCTGGAATAAAGCAAGTGAAGAAATATACGGATATACAAGAGAGGAAGCCATTGGAAAGAATCTCGGAGACATGATCATTCCTAAAGATCTTCGTCCGGATTTCGAAAAAACTCTCCGTGATAGTAAAAGAATAAAAAAATCAGGAGAAATTCCATCGCCGGGTAAAGTTATGCTCAAGCACAAAAGCGGACATCTTATCCCTGTTTTTCCCATTCATACAGTGATACTTATCGAAGGTAAGCAACCGATTTTGTTTCGTCTTGATATTGTTATTTCAAATCGGAAAAAGGCGAAGGATGTAATAATAAAAACCCGGGACGAACTGGAAAATAAAATACAAGAACGAACATTAGAACTGAAAATAGCTAAAGAAAAGGCGGAGAAATCAGACCGCCTGAAAACAGACTTCCTGGCAAATATGTCGCATGAGATACGCACACCCTTGAATACCATAATAGGATTTTCAGAAATTCTATATAAAAGCGACCTGAGCAAGGAACAAAAGGACCAGTACTTCACGATAATTAAGGAAAACAGTTATAATCTTCTTAATCTTATAAACGACATTATTGATATAGCAAAAATTGAATCCGGTCATTTAATATTATCAAAAGAATTTTTTAATGTAAACCTTATTCTCAATGACCTTTTTGAAACATTTATTAAACAAATTCCAAAAGAAAAAAACATAAAATTACGGTTAAAAACACCAAAACAAACCAATAATTATTTGTTATATAACGATACCCTAAAATTCAAACAAATAATTTCTAATCTATTAAATAATGCCATTAAATTCACTAAAGAAGGATTCATTGAGTTCGGTTACTACTTCCGGGATAACAATAGATTAAAGCCTGTTGAATTTTATGTAAAAGATACGGGAATAGGCATTAACCCGAAGCATCTCAAAATAATCTTTGACAGATTTACGCATATTAACGAATCTTCAACACGTTTGATTAGCGGAACAGGATTGGGATTAGCAATTTGTAAGAATCTGGTTGAAAAAATGGATGGGAAGATTTGGTTGGAATCTGAACCGGGAAAAGGAACAACATTTTATTTCACATTACCGAAAAAATAACGATTTATAAATACTTTCATCTTTTTTTCAAAAACGCATCCCAACCCTGTGCAATTATCGGCACCGAAGCACCTGAACGGCTGATCAGATTTACCCCTTCATTTTTTTCTGTTAAATTACCAATTACTGAAATTCCCGTAATATCTTTTATTTTATCGTAATCATCCTGCTTAATGGTGAACAGCAACTCATAATCCTCGCCGCCATTAAGGGCGACTGTAGTAGGGTCAATTTCAAATTCCTGTGCCAAGGCTGCTGTGGTAACATCAATTGGGAGTTTTTCTTCATAAATATTACATCCGAGTTTTGAATCCTTACAAATATGCAATATCTCCGAAGCCAAACCATCCGATATATCGATCATGCTTGTGGGCTTCACTGCGATGCCATTCAATAATTTTAAAATATCCTTCCTGACTTCGGGTTTGAGTTGTCTGCCAAGTATGTAATCATAACCTCCCAGGTCGGGTTGCATATTCGGGTCGGCTTTAAAAGTTTGTTTTTCGCGTTCGAGAAGCAGCAATCCCATATACGCCGCTCCTAAATCACCTGAAACAAAAATCAAATCACCTTTTTTAGCTGTATCACGGTAAACAATATCATCCTTCTTCGCTTCACCAATCACGGTTACAGAAATAAACAAACCGCTCACACTCGAAACCGTATCGCCTCCTACAATATCAACATTGTAATTTTCGCAAGCTAAACTGATACCCGAATAGAACTCTTCTAATGCTTCAACCGAAAAGCGGTTTGAAACTCCAATGCCGATAATTAACTGCCGCGGGATGCCGTTCATTGCTATTATGTCCGAAAAATTAACCACCGCAGCTTTGTAACCCAAATGTTTTAAAGGTACATAAGTCAAATCGAAATGTACGCCTTCGATCAAAAGGTCGTTTGTTATTAGCGTTTGTTTGTTACCGTAATTGATAACGGCTGCATCATCGCCCACACCTTTTACAGAGCTTTTGTGTTTTAGCTTTATATTTTTTGTAAGAAGGTCAATCAATTCAAATTCTCCCAATTCGGAAAGTTCGGTTCTTTTAATTTTATTTTCTAACATCATTTACTGGATTTAATCGGATAGCAAAATTACTAAAAACAACATGATCTAATTGATGGAATCCGAATTAGGAAATCCTACTTATAAAGATTAAAAAATTATTTATTGTATAATCCAAGACAACGCAAATATTTTTTTTAATAAAACAATGTGTATTTTTTAAATGTAACTGAAAAATTATTTTTAGGGACGGCTACATAAGGGGTAAGGTTAGTTCGTCATAGTATATTGGTAATCACATTCCGTTTTTTGAAATTTAATTTTTAAAGTTTTTAAAGAAAATCTTTTTGAATCCAAACCAATCAATTCAGAAGGGATATTATTTTGAATAATATAATCAAGTACATATTTTTTTAAGAAAAAACTTTTATTCTTTTTAGAATTCTGGAGATTTATTGAAACAGCTTCATCATTTTTAGAAAACTCTCTTTGATCAAAAAAATTCTTTCCCAAAATTATCTTATTAATAGTTTTCGGTTGTAGTCTAAATTTTCTGTCGTTTAGTGTAGATCTATTTAAATTTTCTTGCAATTCAATACCAGGTGTTTCCATATTCTCTCTTCCAAAAATCATTCGCCATTCATTTTCATGCTGCCATCTTTTTGATTTGATATTTGTCAAATATAAAAAAAACAAGATAATATTCTTGGTATCAAATAAAATTGGAAGTATCTTATTTTGATAATTAATTTGAAAAGGACCTAAAATAATTTCAGATGGACAATATATCTTTTTTAGTTCCTTTATATCATATTGAACAATAAATCCGCTATTTTTACTATAATAAGACCACATCAAGATATTTACTGGATCAGCAGTAAGCGAAAAAATGCCAAAATCCATAAATGCTCTATGGAAATAATTGTATTGAACTTTTTGAATTAATGGTTTAGCCCCCTATTAATCGGACTATTTTAATTTCGGTTCAAATATACGTATT
>JACKQG010005008.1_pt1 | contig 14938 bp, 29 predicted proteins | sample 8237621 | NCBI WGS metagenome assembly JACKQG01 (sample SAMN15677084, study PRJNA649215) | marine metagenome | biome: marine; feature: Black Sea; material: saline water; isolation source: suspended particulate matter (SPM) from the Black Sea western gyre | collected 2013-06-09/2013-06-10 | depth... | reverse complement strand
TGGCCATACTGTTGGTGCTGGTGTTGTAACTGAAATTGTTGAATAGGTAGAGAAAAGAAGAATGAACAGGATTAGAATCAGATTAAAAGCTTACGATCATATCCTTCTGGATAAATCCATGGAAAAGATTGTTAAAACAGCTAAAAATACAGGTGCTTTGGTAATGGGTCCGATTCCATTGCCGACAAAACGTAGTATTTATACTGTAAATCGATCTGTTCACGTTGATAAGAAATCTAGGGAGCAATTTCAAATAAAAGTACATAAACGAATCGTGGATTTAATGAATTCAACTTCTAAAACTGTAGATGCGCTCATGCAGCTTGACATGCCTGCAGGTGTAGATATTGAAATAAAGACTTAATTATGGCAATTGATTTTATAATAGGAAGAAAAGTTGGAATGACAAGAATATTTGATAATCTTGGGTCTGATTATCCTGTTACGATTGTTGAAGCAGGTCCCTGTGAAATTACTCAAATTAAATCTGCTGAAAAGGAGGGTTATACTTCAGTTCAAATGGGATATTTAGAAAAAGCAACCCGTCATACCAGTAAGTCTGAAAAGGGGCATTTTGATAAAGCAAAAGTTTCACCTAAGAAGGTTATAAAAGAATTTGCATTCCAAGATTTAGAGAATATTGAACTCGGGCAGAAAATAACTGCAGATATGTTCGAGACTGGTGATTTTGTCGCAGTTTCAGGTGTGTCTAAGGGTAAGGGCTTTGCTGGTCATATGAAGCGCCATGGTTTTAGTGGTGGAAGACGTTCTCACGGAAAAAATAGTGTGATGAGAAAAGCTGGTTCTATTGGTGCAGGATCAGATCCTTCTCGAGTTTGGCCGGGTACGAGAATGGCTGGAAGAATGGGTAATGAAAATGTTACAGTGAAGAACTTAGAAGTTACCCGTGTAGAAAAAGATAAAAATTTAGTATTTATAAAAGGTGCAGTTCCAGGAGCGAAGAATGGCATTGTATTTATATCCAAAATTTAATATTTTCAAATGAAATTAGATATTTATCAGAAATCAGGAAAAAAATCCGCAAAAAAAATGACTCTCAACGAAAAAGTGTTTGGTATTACACCAAATAAACATTGCGTGTATTTGGCGGTGAGTTCTGAGATGGCTTCAATTAGGCAAGGGACTCATTCGAGCAAAACTAGAGCCGAAGTCGCAGGAAGTGGCGCCAAGCCATGGCGTCAAAAAGGCACTGGAAGGGCTCGAGTAGGTTCAATCCGAAACCCTTCAAGGGTTCATGGGTCGAAAGCATTTGGGCCAAAGCCTCATAAGTATGATAAAAAGGTGAATAAAAAAGTAAGGCAATTAGCGAGAAGAAGTGTTCTTTCTCAGAAAGTTTCTGAAAACAATTTTATTGTATTGGACAGTATATTGCAGGAAACTCCTAAAACAAGTGAATTTTCTGGGTTGTTGAAAAATTTTAACTTAACAGGAAAAAAAGTTACAGTGTTGACTGATGCAATGGAGGAGAATTTGTATTTAGGTTCAAGAAATATAAAAAATATTTGCGTTGTTCCTGTGCAGTCTGCCTCAACTTATGATTTACTGGATTGCCAAATGATTCTTGCAAATGAAGCAAGTGTTGAAATATTAAATAATCAATTATCTTAAGATGTCAATTAAAAGCTCAATTATTCTTAGGCCAATTTTAAGCGAAAAAGGAACAATGCTTAGTGAAGCGCTGAACAAATATGTTTTTCAAGTTGAGAAGCATTGCAATAAGCTTGAAATTAAAGATGCTATTGAAGAAAAGTTTAATGTTAAAATTAAAAAAGTTGCAACTATGAATTTTAAAGGGAAGAATAAAAATATGACCATTAAAAGTAATGGGCATGTTTTGCGGACAAGGGGTAATCGGTCAAGCTGGAAAAAGGCTATTGTAACCTTACAAGAAGGATTTTCTATTGATCTGTTAGGCGGGGAAGCATAAAAGATGCCTACTAGGAAATTAAAACCAGATACACCGAGCCGTAGATATATGTCGGTTTCTACCTTTGAAGAAATTACAAAGAGCACTCCTGAGCGCAAGTTAACTACTGCTCTTCGAAAAACTGGGGGTAGGAACAACCACGGTCGTATAACATCGAGACATCGTGGCGGTGGGCATCGTAGGCGGTATCGTATAATAGATTTTAAACGGAATAAATTTGATTTTTCTGGAATTATTGAATCTATAGAATATGATCCGAATAGATCTCCGCGTATTGCGTTGGTCAATTATGACGATGGTGAAAAGCGGTATATTATTGCCCCTGATGGTATTAAAGTTGGTGATAAGATTATTTCATCAATGGAAAATCAGATTCCATTCAAAACAGGGAATGCAATGCCGTTGGGGAAGATCCCTGAAGGATTGGTGGTTCATAATATTGAATTTAAGCCTGGCAAGGGAGCGCAAATGGCGCGAAGTGCAGGTTCCTATGCACGCATAATGGCATCTGAAGGTGGCATGGTTACACTGAAATTACCCTCTGGTGAATTAAGAATGATATCAGAAAATTGTTTAGCTACAATCGGTGCAGTTGGTAATAAAAGTCATGAAAATATATCCATTGGAAAAGCTGGTCGATCCCGTTGGATGGGACGCAGACCCAAAGTGCGTGGTGTTGCAATGAATCCGGTAGATCACCCGCATGGTGGAGGTGAAGGTAAAACTTCTGGTGGGCGTCACCCGGTTTCACCTTGGGGAACTCCAGCTAAAGGATATCGAACTAGGAAAAAAAATAAAGCTTCCGATAGATATATTATTAAGAGGAGGAAATAGACTGTGCCAAGATCATTAAAAAAAGGACCCTTTATCGATACGAAGCTTGAGAAAAAAGTTAATGAGATGAGCAAATCTACTAAGAAAAAAGTCATTAAGACATGGTCTCGTAGATCCACAATTTCTCCCCTGTTTGTGGGGCATACATTTGCTGTTCACAATGGGAATAAATTTATTCCGGTTTTTGTTTCTGAAAATATGGTTGGTCATAAGTTGGGAGAGTTTGCACCCACCCGAGTTTTTAGGCAGCATTCTGGAGATAGGAAGGCGTAGATATGGAAGCAATTTCTAAAATGGATATCCGGCAGTCTGCAAAAAAAGTTAGACATGTTTTGGATGTAGTAAAAAATGCTAAGGTGAATGATGCGCTGACTAAATTAAGTTTTACTAATAAAAAGGCTGCACAAATTATTCACAAGACAATTTCTTCTGCTTTGGCAAATCTAATGCAACGAGAAGAAGCTTTCGATGTGGATAAATTATATATTAAAAATGCATATGTTGATCAAGGACCCACTATGAAGCGATTCAGGCCTGCAGCTATGGGAAGAGCAATGCGTATTTTAAAAAGAACCAGCCAATTAACAATTGTCATTTCGGATGATAAAAAATAAAAGAGGATGATTTGGGACAGAAAACCAATCCAATAGGACTGAGATTAGGAATCAATCGGGACTGGGACTCCGTTTGGTTTGATGAGAAAAATTATGCAGCTAAATTGCATGAAGATATTATTCTTCGCAATTATATTAATAATAGATTGAGTCATGCAAGTATATCTCGCATTGAAATTTCACGAACCCCAAAAAGAGTCTCTGTGACTATCCATACTGCAAGACCAGGTATTGTAATTGGTCGTGGTGGTTCTGAGGTAGAAGCTCTAAAAAAAGAATTAAAAAAGTTTATGGGTTATGATGTTAACATTAATGTATCTGAGATTAAAAGACCTGGGCTAAGAGCTGAACTGGTTGGGCAAAATATCGCCCAACAACTTGAAAAGAAAGTGAATTATAGAAGAGCTGTAAAAAAAGCGATACAGTCAACTATGAGTATGGGTGCAGAAGGAATTCGTGTTTGTGTTTCTGGTCGTTTAAATGGAAACGAAATTGCAAGAAGTGAGACTTATAGAGAGGGAAGAGTTCCTCTTCATACTTTGAGGGCGCAAATTGATTATACAATTACAGAATCCCATACTTCCTATGGAATCATTGGAGTAAAGGTTTGGATTTATACAGGTGAAAAAAGAAACTAATAGGTAAACGCATTGTTATCACCCAGAAAAGTAAAATTTAGAAAAACGCAAAAAGGTCGTATGAGAGGTATGGCAAATTCAGGCGATTATGTATCTTTCGGATCATACGGATTGAAAGCAATGGAGCCGGGATGGATTACAAGCCGTCAAATTGAAGCGGCTCGTATAACAATTTCCAGAAAAGTGAGGAAAGTCGGAAGGATGTGGATTCGCATTTTTCCAGACAAATCAATAACTAAAAAGCCTGCTGAAACTCGAATGGGAAAAGGGAAGGGTGCGCCAGAATATTGGGTGGCTGTTGTTAAACCGGGCAGGATATTATTTGAAATTGAAGGTCTTGATGAAAAAGAAGCTGAGCAGGCATTCAAGCTTTGCTCCCATAAGCTTCCCATCAAAACCAAAACAGTTGGAAGGCGTGAAGTAGGGGTATAATTTTGAGAAAAAGTGAATTAAATAAATTGGGCCAGGAAGAACTTGTGACTAAATTGAAAGATGGCCAGGAATCTTTGGTAAATTTGAGGTTTCAAAAAGCATTGCAACAACTGGAGCATCCTCAGAAAATCAGACTTGTTCGCAGAGAAATTGCTCAAATTAAAACTGCAATTAGAGAATTTGAATTAGGTAAAAGAGGAAACTAAGTTTTGGCAGAAAATAATAGAAAACAGCTCATCGGGTATGTTTTAGAATCAAAAATGGAGAAAACAGCTGTTGTTCAAATTGATAGGCGAGGCCCTCATCCTGTTTATAAGAAATATGTAACACAATCTAAAAAATATTATGTTCATGACCCTAAAAGTGAGTGTATGCCAGGCGATAAGGTGAGTATTATAGAATGTCAGCCTAAGAGCAAATTAAAACGTTGGCGTTTAAATCAAATTGAAGAAAAAGCAACAGGGATTTAAGAAATTATTATATAATGATACAACAGGAAACTAAATTAAAAGTAGCAGATAACACAGGTGCAAAAGTGATTCAGTGCATCCGTGTAGTTGGTGGTACGGGTCGTCGGTATGCTCATGTTGGTGATACTATAATTGTCTCTGTTAAGAAAGCGATTCCTGGTGGTGTCGTAAAAAAAGGAGAAATTTCTCACGCTGTTGTTGTAAGGACGAAAAAGGAGAGAAGAAGGGGTGATGGCTCCTATATCAGGTTTGATGATAATGCAGCAGTATTAATTGATGGTCAGCAAGAACCAAAAGGAACTCGTATATTCGGTCCAGTTGCCAGAGAATTAAGAGAAAAAAGATTTATGAAAATTTTATCATTAGCTCCTGAGGTATTATAGAATGAAAATAAAAAAAGGCGATACTGTACAAGTTACAACGGGCAATGATGCTGGTAAAACAGGACGTGTTATAAAAGTTTATCTTGATAAAGATCGAGTTGTTGTGGAGGGTGTAAATATTGTGAAAAAACATGCTCGTCCTACTCAGGATAATCCTCAAGGTGGAATTATGGAAAAAGAAGCATCAATTCACATTTCAAATATTATGCTGGTTGTTGGTGGAAAGCCCACCAGAGTAGGATTTAAATCGCTTGAAAATGGTAAGAAAGTTAAATATGCAAAAACAACCGGTGAGGTGATTAATTAATTATGGCAAAAGAAAACAATAATTACAAACCCCGCTTATTAGAAAAGTATAATGAGGTTGTGCATAAATATTTATCAGATCGTTTGGGTATTCAAAATACAATGCGCATTCCTAAAATTAAAAAAATAGTATTAAATATGGGGCTTGGAGATGCCAAAGAAAATAAAAAATGGCTCACCTCTGGTGTGGAAGAATTAACCACAATTGCTGGACAAAAGGCAGTAATTACAAATTCTAAAAAAGCTATATCAAATTTTAAAATCAGGGAAGGGGACCCCGTTGGTATTCGTGTAACATTGAGGGGAAATAAAATGTATGAATTTTTGGACAGATTTATCTCCGTAGCCTCGCCAAGAATAAGAGATTTTAGAGGGCTATCTGCAAAGGGGTTTGACGGAAGAGGAAATTATAATTTTGGTGTAACAGAGCAAATCATTTTCCCTGAGATAGATTACGATAAAATTAACAATATTAGAGGCCTGAATATATCAATTGTAACAACTGGTGAATCAGATGAAGAAGCATATGAGCTACTCGTTGCTTTAGGGCTTCCAATTCGCCAGAAAAAAAAGATAATAGAAGAAGGTGCTGAGGCATAATGGCAAGAAAAGCATTAGTAGTAAAAGCTCAAAGAAAACCAAAATTTTCAACTCGAAAATATTCACGCTGTAATAATTGTGGAAGACCTCATTCTGTATATAGAAAATTTGGTCTTTGTAGAATTTGTTTTAGAGAAATGGCTCTAAAAGGATTTATTCCTGGTGTTAAAAAGGCGAGTTGGTAGGAGAATAGAATGTCAATGACTGATCCAATAGCTGATTATTTAACTCGTATTCGAAATGCCCAAAGCGCACAAAAGAATTGGGTAGATATTCCAGCATCTAATATGAAAAAACGGATTTCCTTTGTATTAAAAGAAGAAAAATTCATCCGTGATTTTATATTAATTAAAGATGATAGGCAAGATATACTTAGATTATATTTAAATTATGATTTTGACAAAAATCCTGTGATTCATGGTATTCAGAGGTACAGTAAACCTGGCTGCAGAAGATATTTTGCGTCGGATAACCTGCCCCGTGTATTAAATGGGATGGGGGTCTCAATTTTATCCACTTCAAAAGGTGTCGTATCTGACAAAAAAGCTAAATTGCTCAATGTGGGTGGTGAAGTTTTATGTCAGGTTTGGTAATAAAAGGATTAATGTAATATGTCGAATATAGGTAAACAGCCCATTACAATTCCAGAAGGAGTTGAAGTTAGTCGAATAGAGGATAACATTTTTGTTAAAGGGAAACTTGGCGAACTAAATCATGAATTTAAAACTGATATTCAGATTTCAATAAATGATAATGAAGTATTAGTTACTCGGAATTCAGATGAAAAAAATCAGCGTGAATTACATGGATTAACTAGAGTGCTAATTGCCAATATGGTTGAAGGTGTATCTCAAGGGTTTCAAAAAGAATTGAATTTAGTTGGCGTGGGTTATACCGCAGATGCAAGTAAAGGCAATTTTCTTCTTTTAAATGTTGGCTATTCTCATCCGATTTATTTCGAAAAACCAGAGGGAATCACAATTGAAACCCCCAACGCGAATACAGTAATTATAAAGGGAATTAGTAAACAGGAGGTAGGGCAGGTTGCTGCAAACATTAGGGAATTGAGAAAGCCTGAACCGTATAAAGGCAAGGGTATTAAATATGCGAACGAATATATTAGAAAGAAAGCAGGTAAATCCATTGGAGTTGGTGGAGCATAATTATGGCAAAAAAAAGTAAATATCAAATATGGCTAAAAAAGCGGTCACGAATAAAATATCGGATAATGCAAAAAAATATCGGTAATCTTCCTCGTCTCGTCGTATATCGGTCAAATACAAATATATATGCTCAATTGGTAGATGATGAAAAAAGAATTACAGTTTTGTCGGCATCCAGTATTGATAAAAATATCAAAAGCTCAATTGATAAAGCTGCAAACAAAATTGAAAAAAGCAAGATTGTAGGTGAATCTCTTGCTGAAAAGATCAAAGAAGCAAAAATAAATAGAATTATTTTTGACCGAAATGGATACAAATATCATGGACGGGTTAAAGCGCTTACTGAGGCAATCCGTTCAGCAGAAATAAATATTTAACGGAGATATTCTTGAGTACTTTCATAAATCCAACAGAATTGGACTTAAAAGAAGAAACGGTTGTATGTATTAATAGAGTTTCAAAAGCAACAACTGGTGGAAGAAGTATGCGTTTTAATTCTCTGGTTGTTGTTGGAGATGGGAATGGTCATGTTGGGGTTGGTTTTGGAAAGGCAAATGAGGTTGCATCTGCCGTCAATAAAGCAAAAGAAAATGCTAAAAAACGTATTTTTAAAGCACCATTAATAAATGGTACGATTCCACATAAAATTAATATAAAATATGGAGCAGTTCGTTTAATGTTAAAGCCTGCTTCTCCCGGTACAGGTATTATTGCTGGTGGTCCTGTCCGTGCGGTTATGGAGCAAATTGGAATTACAAATATCCTTTCGAAAAATTCTGGATCAACAAATGCAATTAATGTTGTAAAAGCAGTTGAGCATGGTCTAAAAGATTTGCGTGACCCTTTGAAAGTCTCTAGGCAGAGAGGAATATCCTTAAAGGAATTGTTTAGTTAAAGATATGGCTGATAAAAAAATAAAAATAACACAAATTAAAAGTGCAATTGGATATCGACAGCGCACTAAGGATACACTAATAGCATTGGGTATTAAAAAAATGAACAGGTCTGTGATTAAAATTAATAATTCGGCTATAAAGGGTATGGTTAATGCAGTTAATCATCTTGTGAAAGTGGAGGAAGTCTAATGGATTTAGGAACTCTAAAGCCATCCAGAGGATCTGTAAGGAATTCCAAGCGTATTGGTAGAGGAAATGCAACTGGTCAAGGGCGTACTGCCGGAAAAGGTCATAACGGATATCAATCTCGTTCTGGTACGAAAAATAGATTTCACTTCGAGGGTGGTCAAACTCCTCTCATGAGACGTCTTCCTAAAAGAGGGTTCTCAAATTATGGATTTAGAAAAGAAGTTCAAATTGTAAATCTTGAGAGAGTTGCATCATTAGAGCTTGATACAGTAGATGTTGCTATTTTACATGAAAGAGGTGTAATAAAAAAAATGGACATTCCTGTTAAAATATTAGGTAATGGAGAATTGAATAAACCAATAGAAATTACAGCTGATATGTTCAGTAAATCAGCAGTTGAAAAACTTGAAAAGGCAGGGGGAAAAGCCATTTATAAATGATGGAAAAATTCCTAAATATTTTTAAAATACCTGATTTACGTAAAAAGCTAATTTTTACCGGTTTGTTACTATTAGTTTATAGGCTAGGCGGGAAAGTACCTATTCCTGGAATTGATAAAACTGCTTTAGCATCAATGATGCAAGGCTATGCTAATTCCCTACTTGGATTGTATGATATGTTTGCAGGAGGGTTCTTCTCCCAGGCATCTATTTTTGCGTTGGGAATTATGCCCTATATTTCAGCATCCATTATTATTCAATTGCTTGGTGCAGTTATTCCTTATTTTCAGAGACTTCAAAAAGAGGGTGAGGAAGGAAGAAAGAAAATTATTCAGATCACACGTTATGGTACAGTTATGATTGCATCTCTTCAGGCAGTTGGAATGTCAGTATTTTTAACCAGCCAGACAACCAGTGTCGGACCAGTTGTACCTAATGCCGGTCCTATATTTTATTTTGTTACAATTCTGACAATGGTAACCGGAGTGGTTTTTGTCATGTGGCTGGGTGAGCAGATCTCTGACCATGGTATCGGAAATGGAATTTCACTTATTATTATGGTCGGGATAATAGCACGTGCTCCCAGTGTTTTCAGAAGTCAGTTTATACAGATTCAAAACGGTTTATCAAATCCATTTGAAAATATATTATTATTGGTCTTAATGTTTGGAATCACGATGGTGGTAGTGGCAGTCACTACCGGTGTGAGAAAAATTCCGGTTCAATATGCAAAAAGGGTAGTTGGCCGAAAAGTGTATGGAGGGCAGGCAACCCATATTCCATTGAGAATTTTGACCGCAGGAGTAATGCCGATTATTTTTGCACAAGCGCTTATGTTTATCCCCAGTACAATAGCATCATTTTTCCCCCAGGGAAGTGGTTTTGGAGATTGGTTGCAAGTAGTATTCGCACCTACTCATATTGTGTATTCAATGTTTTTTGCATTCTTAATAATTATTTTCACCTACTTTTACACTGCAATTGCTTTTAATCCTGTTGACGTAGCAGATAATATGAAAAAACAGGGTGGATTTATTCCCGGGGTCAGGCCGGGAAAATCAACTTCTGATTATATTGATCATATTCTAACCAGAGTAACATTGCCGGCATCAGTATTTTTAGCATTAATTGCAATTTTCCCTACTTTTCTATCTGGTTTTTTTAATGTTGATTTCTCATTGGCTAGTTTTTATGGTGGTACAAGTTTACTTATTATCGTTGGTGTCGCATTGGATACTCTGCAACAAATAGAGTCACATTTATTAATGCGTCATTATGATGGCTTTTTGAAAACAGGCAAACTAAAGGGCCGAGATAGAAGAAGATAAATTCTTCCTTGCTATTTAGTAATCTAAGGTGATTCATATCCGTAGTGCTGATGAAATTGAAAAGATTTCAATAGCTTGTCAAATTGTTAAAGAAACTCTTGAATTTATTCATGGGTTAATTACTCCTGGGATAACTACTATGGAGTTGGATAGAGAAGCTGAAAAATTTATTAGATCCAAAGGTGCTGAACCCGGATTTAAGGGATTATATGGTTATCCTGCTACATTGTGTATTTCTATTGATGATGAGGTCGTTCATGGAATACCCAACAATCGTAAATTGCAGGAAGGTGAGATTGTTTCAATTGATGTGGGTAGTTTGATTGAGGGTTACTATGGAGATCATGCTAAATCATTCGCTGTTGGCAAAGTTGATCCCAAAAAGGAAAAATTAATGGATATAACTCATGAATGCTTATTGGATGGAATAAGCCAAGCCTTGCCTGGAAATAGAATTGGAGATATTGGTCATGCAGTACAGAAAAAGGCTGAATCAAATGGATATGGTGTAGTGACGGAATTAGTTGGTCATGGTATTGGTACAAAATTGCATGAGGAACCGCAAATACCAAATTATGGTAAATCTGGAACCGGACCCAAAATTGAGGTGGGTATGTGTTTTGCGATTGAACCAATGATTAATATGGGAACGCCTGGGGTATTTACAAAAAAGGATGGTTGGACTGTCTGTACAAATGATGGAATGCCATCGGCTCATTTTGAGCATACTATTACAATAACTGAAGATGGAGCAAAAATACTTACAATATAATGGCCAAAGAAGCAGCCATAGAAGTTGACGGAGAAATTACTGAAACACTGCCAAATGCAATGTTTCGGGTTAAGCTTGAAAACGGACATGAAGTTTTAGCTCATGTTTCTGGGAAAATGAGGATGCATTATATTAAAATATTACCAGGTGATACGGTAAAATTAGAATTGTCTCCTTATGATTTAAGCAGAGGCAGAATAACATTTAGATATAAATAGTCAGGATTAAAATTAAATTATGAAAGTACGCGCATCAGTAAAGAAAATTTGTAAAAATTGCCAGATCATAAGGCGTCATGGCGTGATTCGAGTAATTTGTGAAAATCCAAAACATAAACAGAGACAAGGTTAGGAGAAATATAGTTGGCTCGTATAGCAGGAATAGATCTACCAAGAAATAAGAAAGTTGAGTTTGCTTTGCCATATATATATGGAATTGGGCCTACTCAATCTAAAAAGATTTTAGATAGTAGTAATATTAATCCGGATACTCGGGTACATGAATTAACGGAAGAACAGCTCTTAGCAATTAGAAATGCTATTGGTGACATGCTGTCAGTTGAGGGTGAACTTAGGGGACAGAATTCTAGAAATATTAAACGGTTAATGGACATTGGTTCTTATCGTGGATTAAGGCATCGGAAGGGTCTGCCAACTCGTGGTCAGAATACCAAGAATAATGCCCGTACTCGAAAAGGTAAAAAGAAAACAATCGCTGGCAAGAAGAAAGCCGCAGTTTAGGGAGGCAGTTAATTGGCTGGACCAAAAAAGAAAAAGAAAAAAGTAAAAGTTGATCCAGAGGGGATAGGATTTGTTAAAGCGTCTTTTAATAATACTATTGTAACTCTCACAGATAAATTTGGAAATGCAATTTCATGGTGCAGCTCTGGTGCTCTTGGATTTAAAGGGTCTCGGAAAAGTACTCCATTTGCTGCTACGGAAGCGGCTAAAAAAGCTGCTGAAGATGCAATGGCACTGGGATTATCTACAATTGAAGTGCGCGTGAAAGGTCCAGGAGGCGGAAGAGAAGCAGCTGTTCGGGCATTAAGAGCTGCAGGATTAAATATAACATCTATTATGGATGTTACTCCAATTCCTCATAATGGATGTAGACCACCTAAAAAGAGAAGAGTTTAACTTAAAGGAATAGCATGGCTAGATATACAGGACCTAGAGCACGATTATGTAGAAGATTAGAATTCCCCGTTTTTGAATCACCTAAATTTGGGAATATTAGAAAGAATTATCCCCCTGGACAACAGGGGCAAAGTAGGCGTAGAAAACTATCCAACTATGGAATCCAGTTAAGAGAAAAACAACGCATTAAATATTTGTATGGAGTTTTAGAAAAACAATTCAGAAATTATTTTAAAAAAGCGGTATCTAAAAAAGGACCGACAGGTCATAATCTATTGATTTTTTTAGAGTCTAGATTAGATAATACCGTTTACCGGTTAGGCTTAGCACCAACACGTTCTAGTGCAAGACAGTTGGTAAATCATGGTCATTTATTGGTGAATAATCATAAGGTTAATATTCCATCATTTCAGTTATCTCCGGGAGATATTATCCAAGTAAGGGATAAAAGTAAAAAATTAGAACTTTTTCAAGAATCTATGCGATCAGTTCAAGGTGATAATCCAAAGCCGTGGCTCACCCTTGATAAGGCAAAATTAACAGGAATATTTGATAGTGCACCTGAAAGGGATGAAATCGAAGAACCAGTAGAAGAGCAATTAGTAGTAGAACTTTACTCCAAATAAAAAAAGGTAGAAAAAATGGCAAGTAATAAATATTTTCAAGAGTTAGATATAGAAGTTATCGATGAATCAGAAAATTATGCAAAGGTAATTGCAGAACCCTTTGATAGAGGATATGGTGTTACCATTGGTAATACATTGAGACGGTCACTTCTTACTTCCATCCCTGGTGCAGCAATAACATCCATTAAAATTGATGGAGTATCTCATGAATTCACTTCTATTAAAGGAGTTTTAGAAGATATTGCTGACATAATTTTAAACTTGAAAGAAGTTAGGTTTAAAATGGTAGATGAAGGACCAGAACTTATTTTAGTTGAATTACATGGTCCCTGCAAATTCACTGGTGCAGATATTGGTAATTTAACAAAGATGTTTGAGGTACTTAACCCAAAACATCATATTGCAACAATTACTGAGGAAAAAACTATCATATTTGAAATTCGTATTTCTCGCGGAAAAGGATACTCTTCAGCAGTGAGAAATAAACGGCAAGATGATACGATTGGTACAATTCCAATTGATTCTATTTTTAATCCTATAACAAGTGTTTCGTGGGATGTTCAACCAATTGCAACTTCCACTGAAGGGCATGAGAGATTAACAATGGAAATCAGGTCAGATGGTTCTACAACACCAAAAGATGCTATTAATCACGCTGCCAATATTACCAGACAGCAATTAGCATACTTTATGTTTAATGATTCTTCTGCAATTAGAGCGGTTAATGAAGAAGAAATAAACGAAGCACTTGAGATAAAAGGCATTTTAACAAAATCAATTGATGAAATGGAACTCTCCGTAAGAAGTCATAATTGTTTACAAGCCGCTGGAATAAGAACCATTAGTGAACTTGTTGATAAAGAAGAAAGTGAAATGTTGAAGTTTAAAAATTTCGGCCGTAAATCATTAACTGAACTTCAGGAAAAATTAGGTGAGTTGGAACTTCATTTTGGTATGGATGTAAAACAATATTTAGAAACGGAATAATTCAATACAATGAGGCATCAGAAAAAAGGAAGAAAACTTAACCGAACAGCTAGTCATCGAAAAGCATTGTTTAGTAACCTTGCGGCATCTTTGGTTATCCATAAAAAAATAAGAACTACAGATGCAAAGGGCAAAGAACTTAGGAGTTATATTGAGCGGTTGGTAACTTACGCTAAAAGGGGTGATGTGCATGGTCGGCGATTAATCCAAAAAAGAATTACCGGCAAAAGAGGAAAAGAAATTGCAAATATCCTTATTCATGAAATAGCTCCGGCCTATGCTGATAGGAAGGGAGGTTATACCCGCCTTATAAAGTTGAATAATCGAAAAAATGATAATGCACCGGTTTCTCTCATTGAATTTATTGATATTGCTCCAGATGTAATGGAGATTAGTGATAATGAAGTTGTAGAGGAAAAAAAGGGAGATACTAAGGAATAATATCAAAAGTTAGGCAGTATAAATTATTTTGAATCAAATAACTCGTATTATGAACAGGGCAATTAAATATTCTGCCCTGTTTTTTTTCCTTCTTCAATTTTCCTTCGCCCAATTATCAGATTTGGATACACGTTGTCTGTGGATTGTCAGAGAAAGTATGTACAATGAAAAAATGATAAATTCGGCATTGGTTTATGCCTACCAGTCTGGATATAACATTGTTTTTATTCAGGTACGGGGGCGTGGTTATGCATTTTATAATTCTGAGATTGTTCCAAAACATCCCAAAATAGCAACTGAATTTGATCCCCTGGATTACGCAGTGACACTGGGACATGCTTTGGGCATAGAGGTTCATGTCTGGATGAATTCATATATTTTATGGTCATCAAGGACACCTCCTGAAAATCACAAACATTTATATCATACTCAAAAAGGCTGGACAGAAGCAAATATCCATGGTAAAATGGATTCGCAAATTAAACTTTCTGAACCACAATCACCTCAATGGGAAGGAGTATATCTATCGCCGACTCACCCTGAGGTTAATCCATACCTGTTGTCTGTTTATTACGAAATCATAAATTCATATAATATCGATGGCATCCACCTGGATTACATTCGGTTTCAGGATGAGGTGTATGGATATAATAAAAGTGGTATGGCTGTATTTGAAAATATTTATGATATAAACCCAAGAGATATTGTTAGGGGAATTATTTCTCCACGTTTTGG
>JACKQG010005007.1_pt1 | contig 14942 bp, 12 predicted proteins | sample 8237621 | NCBI WGS metagenome assembly JACKQG01 (sample SAMN15677084, study PRJNA649215) | marine metagenome | biome: marine; feature: Black Sea; material: saline water; isolation source: suspended particulate matter (SPM) from the Black Sea western gyre | collected 2013-06-09/2013-06-10 | depth... | reverse complement strand
GATATCGGTTTTTGCTTTTTGTATATTCACAATAATCTATATGAGCATTGAGATATCTGTTGGTATTAAAATCCAACTCATCAGCTGTAAATTGATAATATACGGACTTGTCAATAGTTACTTTAATAGAGTATACCCCATTTTTATTAGAAGCATTATCTGCTTGATCATAAGTTACAATTCCTAAAGCAAAACCTCCATTTATTGTTGGTATTTCATTAATAGCATAAGTATTATTTTTTTTACTGATAGCGTAGATTTTACTTTTATTGTACCCATTAATTAAAGTTGTGTCAAAAGCATAGATTTTTAATTTTTCAAGTACTGGTGCCATATTATCGGTAATATCAAATCCAAATTGCAAAGGGTTTATTGGATGTTCACTTTTTGTATCCCTTATTTCAAAATGCAAGTGAGGGCCACCACTGCCTCCACTATTTCCAGAGAGTGCTATTATTTCGCCTTGTTTAATTTGTAGCGCATCTTTATTAGGAAAGAAATCAATTTCAAAACTTTCTTGTTTGTAATGTTCTTTTTTTACGATACCATCAATTTTTGAACTGAATTTTTGCAAATGAGCATAAACGGAGGTGTGACCTGTTTGTGGATGTGTTATGTAAATTGCTTTGCCAAATCCTGAAGTTGAGATTTTAATTCTAGAAATATATCCATCAGCTATTGCTTTAACTTTATGACCTTCAACTCCTTGCGTTCTTATATCAATCCCAGAATGAAAGTGATTGCTTCTTAACTCTCCAAAGGTTCCTGAAAGCAACATTTTAAAGTCAAATGGTGGGGTGTATTTTTGGGCTAAAACATTTTGATTTACTAAGAGAATGACTATTAATAAGAAAGGTTTGAGAAATGTCATTAGATACTTTAAATTATGATTGGTAAAAAAGTTCAACAAATATAACATCAAAAAAGTGGCATTATTATATTAAAATAGCTAAGTTTGTAACAATTATTTTGATGTGAAAACGATTATAAATAGTATAGAGGTTAAGCTTGAAAAATTGATTACAAGGCTTAGCCAACTTCAACTTGAAAAATCAGATTTACAAAAGAATAATGATGCTTTAAATGCAAAATTACAAGAGCAAGAAAAACAAATTGTGACTTTGCACGATAAAGTAAAACTCATGAATATCTCTAAATCAGTTGATGCAACAAAGGAGGATGTAAAAGCAACAAGATTGAAGATTAATGAGTATGTACGGGAAATAGATAAATGTATTGCATTATTAAATAAATAGATCAAAAGTGGGCGAAAAATTATCAATTAAGTTACATATTGCTAACAGAATTTACCCTATGAAGATTGAGCGTAATTCAGAAGAATATATCAGAAATGCTGTCAAAAAAATTGAAAGCAGACTTAAGTTTTATGAAGAGAATTACGCCATTAAGGACAAACAAGATTTACTTGCTATGTGCCTTATAGAATACGCTTCAAAATTTGAATCTGTTAATAATAAAAATGTTGTGGAAGATGATAGTTTAACTCAGAAGTTAAATGAAATTGAAGCCATATTAGATAGCAATATTTAAATAGTTCTTTTAAAATAATATTATCCCGTATTAATATTTTTGTTAAACTCAGCACTTAAAGTATTGGGGTTTGACTCGAAACGTTAAAAACAGGCCTCAACCCTTTTGGGTTCTCAATTGAGACAGTGGAAGTTTGCAATATTTTGGCATCCCTATTCATGTTTTTTGGAGTTTTTCAGTAATTAATACGGGATTTTTTAATAATTAAAATAAGAAATAATGATAGCAATAATAATAGGGGTAGTTGGATTAATTCTTGGTGGTGGTGGCACTTTTCTGCTCAGCAGAAAATTAAATTCGAGTAAAGCAAATTTGATTATTGAAGATGCTAAAAAAGAAGCTGAGCAAATAAGAAAGGAGAAGCTTTTGCAAGCAAAGGAAAAGTTTATTGAGCTTAAATCAGAACATGATAAAGAAATTTTTAGAAAGAATAATGAAATCAATAATGCAAATCAAAGAGTAGCTCAAAAAGAGAATACACTAAATCAAAAATTAGCAGAAGTTAATAAGAAAGATGCTAGTTTTAACCAGCGAATGTCTGATATTGATATCCAGAAATCTGTTTTAGAAAAAAAGCAAGCAGAAGTAGATAAATTACATAAAAAACAAGTAGAGCAATTAGAGCAAATTGCTAATTTATCAGCAGATGCAGCAAAGAAAAAATTAATTGAATCTTTACAAGATAAAGCTAAAACTGATGCTTTAGAGATTATTCAGACTACAATTGAAGAAGCAAAACTTACTGCAAAACAAGAGGCTAGGAAAATTGTTATTCAGACTATTCAAAGGATTGCAACTGAAGAGGCTGTGGAGAATGCGGTATCTGTTTTTAATATTGATAATGATGCTGTAAAAGGAAGGATTATTGGTAGAGAAGGTAGAAATATTAGAGCTATTGAAGCGGCAACCGGAGTTGATATTGTAGTGGATGATACTCCAGGAGCAATTATACTTTCTTGTTTTGATTCTGTTAGGAGAGAGGTTGCTCGTTTATCAATACATAAACTAGTTACAGATGGTAGGATTCACCCTGCAAGAATTGAGGAAGTTGTAGAAAAAACAAGAAATGAAATTGAGGAGGAAATAGTTCAAATTGGTAAAAAAACTACTATTGATTTAGGAATACATGGGTTACATCCTGAACTTATTAAAATGGTTGGTAGAATGCGTTACCGCTCGTCATATGGCCAGAATTTATTGCAACACTCTCGTGAAACAGCTAATATGTGTGCTACTATGGCTGCTGAACTCGGTTTGAATACTCAGTATGCTAAAAGAGCAGGATTGCTTCACGATATAGGAAAAGTATCTGCTGATGATGCTGAAACCCCACATGCTATTATTGGGATGCAGTTAGCTGAAAAGTATGGCGAAAAACCTGAGGTATGCAATGCAATTGGGGCTCATCATGACGAGATAGAGATGACATCCTTAATTTCACCATTAGTTCAAGTATGTGATGGAGTATCAGGGGCAAGACCTGGTGCAAGAAGAGCAATGACTGATGAATATATTAAAAGAATTAAGGAATTGGAAGAAACAGCAATTTCATATCCTGGAGTGTTACAAGCGTATGCAATACAAGCAGGTAGAGAGTTAAGAGTTGTAGTTGAAAGCGAAAAAGTTACTGATGAGGCTGCAGCAAAGTTAGCTTTTCAAATCTCTGATAAAATTCAAAATGAAATGACTTATCCAGGCCAAGTAAAGGTTACTGTTATCAGAGAAACCAGAGCGATTAGTTACGCTAAATAGTTTTAGTTATAATATAAAAAAGCCCACTCAAAATGGGCTTTTTGTTTTATAATATAATTTTTTTTTAAAGCGAAATAATTTTAAAATCTATTTGAAGATTTTTTGTCCATTGTTTGGTTTCTTCTTCATTTTCAAATGGACCAATAAATACTTGATAAACTTTTTCAGTACTATTTGATTTATTTGGCAGATAAAAATAATCTGCTTGAAATCCTTTTACTTTTAAATCATTAACCATAGCTTTAGCGGAGCTTTCATCTTCAAATGTTTCTGTAATTGCAATATGATTTTGGCCTTCAAAATTTAAGGTATATTCTATTTCTGCTATATTTATTGCATCAGCATCAGTTTTTTCTGATGTTAATGCATTGAAATCAATATTTTTGTAAGCATAAAAACCACCAATTCCAAGACCTGCAAGACATAACAAAATTCCAACATACTTTAACCATCCGAATGACATTGGAGTTTTTTCTTTTTGAGGTACTTGAATTTCATCAGGAGCAACTTCAGTTACTTCCTTTTGTTGTTTTATTGGAGTAGGAGTATCTTTTTTTTGTTTAATCTGAGTTAATCTTTCTTGAAGGATTCTTAACTTTTCATCATTTGTCTTTTCACTCATAGTATTGATGTAGATTAGTAGGCAAATATATTCTTTTAATTACTGTTTCTTAGCAATAAATCAAAAATTTCTGACAAACTAATGTTAGCGACTTTTAGCTGTTTTGGAATGATACTTTCTTCAGATAGTCCTGGTATTGTATTTATTTCGAGTATATATGGTTTGTCATTTTGAATAATAAAATCAACTCTACAGATTCCAGAAAGGTTCATTTTTTTATAGATATCAATTGTCGTTGTTTGAATCTCTGAAGTTAGCTGAGTGCTTATTCTTGCAGGAGTTATCTCTTGTGATTTTCCTTCATATTTTGCTTCATAATCAAAAAAATCATTTTCACTTACAATTTCAGTAATAGGCAATGCATTTGCTTGTTTTCCATCAAAATAAACGCCACAACTTACTTCCGTTCCATTAATAAAACTTTCGATAATTACTTTATGATCATGTAAGAAGGCGTCTTTTAAAGCTTTTGATAAATCCGCTTTTTTTGTAACTTTTGAAATTCCATAACTTGACCCAGCTCCATTTGGTTTTACAAAACAAGGCAGCCCTACTTTGTCAATAATTTCAGTCTCTGAAAACTTCTTATTTGAATAAATTAGCATAGAATTTGCGCATCTGAAGCCGAGTTTAGTTAGTGTACTATTACATTCAAATTTATCAAATGTTAAAGCAGAAATTTTAGCATTACATGAGCTGTAAGGTAAATTTATGCTGTCAAAGTAATCTTGTATTAAGCCATTTTCTGCTGGAGGACCATGTAGTGCAATAAATATTTTATCAAACTTTATTTTTGCATTTCCCTTAATGTATGAGAAATCAGAAGTGTTTATTTTTTGATTGTCAATTGTATATTCTCCATTCTTTAGATGTACAATTATTCCCTTATATTTTGAAGTGTTCAAATGTTCTAAAACAGTTTTTGCACTCAATAATGAGATGTTGTATTCAGCCGAATCTCCTCCCGTTAAAATTGCTATCTTTTCCATTCTATTTTATAAAAACAAACCTAAACTATTTTTATTATTTATTCAAGACTGTATTGCCATAATTTTTATATTTGTAAACCGTTAATTTATCATAAATGTTGAAATTTTTAAAAGATAAAAGTGTGCAAAAGCAGTTGCTTTTTGCAGTGATTACTCTTTTTATGTTGTTTTTTATTTGGTTCAAGTGGTTAAATAATTATACAAATCATAATGATGTTGTAAATGTACCTGACTTTAATGGAATCCATATTAAAAGTTTAGATTCTTTAGTAGATGCTCATGGTTTGAGATATGAGATAAATGATTCTATTTTTGATAAATCAAAGCAAAAAGGAGTAGTAGTTAATCAGGATCCTTTACCAAATACTAGAGTAAAAGAAAATAGAAAAATTTATTTAACAATTAACTCTTTGAATGCTACAAAGGTTAAGTTTCCTGATGTAGTTGATTTAACTTTGCGCCAAGCTGTGAGCAAACTTGAAAAGAACGGTTTTGATGTTGGAGAATTAGAATATCGAGCTGATATTGCAGAAAATAAAGTATTGATTTGTAAAGTAAATGGAATTGCAGTAAAATTTGGACAAGAATTATATTATGGTACTACTATTGACTTAGTGGTTGGGCAGGGGCTTAGTGCTGAAAAAGTTGCTGTTCCTAATCTTATTGGTTTATCTAGAACTGAAGCAAGTAGTATTCTTAAATCGGTTTCTTTAAATGTTGGTTTGGAGTCTTTCAAAAATGAGGTTTCTGATTCAAATTCTGCAATTATTTACAAGCAATATCCTGAAGCTGGTGATGCTAAAGAAATTAGTATAGGTTCTTCAATAGATTTATATTTTCAGATAGAAACAGATTCCTTATAATGAAAAGGTTTTTTGTATTTTGTTTTGTTTTTTCTTCTATTTTATCAAGTGCTCAAGAGGTTATTTCTAATCTGATTTCAAATCCTTTGTTATTTAAGACTGAATTTATAAGTACTACAAATAAATCAGCTGTAAGTTTACCATTTTTTGACGACTTTTCTTATGATGTGTCAATCGTAAATACTGACTTATGGAATCAGAGTAGTGTATTTGTAAATAGAAATTATCCTATAAATCCTCCAACAATTGGTGTGGCTACTTTTGATGGCTTGGATGAATTTGGTTTGGCAAGAGATTTTACTCAGCTTAATAGTTCAGATCCCTCTGATACTCTTTTATCAAAAGAAATAGATTTATCCGCTTTAACTAGTGTATATTTTTTGTTTTATTATCAAGCAAAAGGAATGGGAGAAATGCCAGATTTCCAAGATCAACTTGTTTTAGAATTCTTAAATGATACTTTAGCATGGGAGCAAATTTGGTCGTCAGATGATACTCTATTGCAAGAATTTACAAAGGTAGTAGAAGTGATTAATGATTCTAGGTTCCTGCATAATGCTTTCCAATTCAGATTTAGAAATTATGCTACAATTTCTGGTAATTTTGATCATTGGCATCTTGACTATATTAAAATTGATCAATTGTTAAGCGCTACAGATACAAGTGGCTTAAATGATGTTGCATTTGTATATAGCTCTCCTTCATTTTTAAAAAGATATTCTGCAATGCCTTGGACCCATTTTTTAAATAATGAGGCGTCTGAGTTAAAAGATTCTATTGATATCAAGCTAAGAAACAATGACGCTAGTACCAATGTTGATTATCAATATAATATTTTTGAAAATAACAATCAGATTTTTCATTATCCTACAATAGGAGTGAGCCGAAATGTTTCGGTTTTAGATTATGATACAATAGGAAATTATTCATTTTCAAGCCCTCCAATTGATATTCAAAGTAATGTATTTAATTCTTTTCAGGCTGATAGCGCTACTTTTGTTGTTCAAAATATTATTGGTACAGCTTCATCTGATAACAAGTTAAATGATACGTTATACCATATTCAGAATTTTCATTCCCACTTTGCTTATGATGATGGGACAGCTGAATCGGCCTATGGAATAAATATAAATGGGGCAAAATTAGCTTATGAATTTAAGTTAAATAGACCGGATACTCTAAGAGCTGTACAAATGTATTTTCCTCAAATGTTAGATACTGTGAGTGATATAGAATTTAATTTAACTATTTGGGAAAAAATAAATGGTGTGCCTGGAGATACACTTTATTCACAAACTGTTTTTCCTGTTCACACTGAAAATGGGGCCTATCATACTTATTATATTGAGCAACCATTTCAAATTGTAGGCAGTTTTTATGTGGGTTGGAAGCAAACAACTAATGATTTGCTAAATATAGGTTTGGATAAAAATAATCCAGCCAATAATTATATGTTTTATGATGCAGGTGCCGGTTGGACAATGTCATCTTATCCAGGAAGTTGGATGATAAGACCTATTTTTAGTATGAATGAGATTGTCTCAAGCGTAATAAATACCAATTCCGAATTTAAAGTTTATCCAAATCCAGCTACATCAGAGCTATTTATTGAAACAGCCACTCCAAATAATAGTATCTCCATTTATTCTTTGCAAGGTATTTTGGTGCGTAAGGTTTTTACAAATTCTAATGTGACCAGCATAAATGTTAATGATTTGTCATCAGGAGTATATTTTGTAGAAGTGTTTAATGATAAAGGCAAAAAATATCAAAAAATTATAATAAGTAATGAGTGATAATCAAGAATTTGAACATTATAAGTTTGTTGCTGATAAAGGTCAAAATCCATTAAGAGTAGATCGCTTTTTACTAAACTTTGTAGAATTTGCTACACGAAATAAAATTCAAAATTCAATAAAAGCTGGAAATGTTAGAGTAAATGACAATATTGTAAAAGCAAATTATAAGGTTAAAGCTGAGGATGTAGTAACTGTAGTGTTAGATTATCCTAAAGAAAAAAATGAATTACTTCCTCAAGATATTCCTTTGAATATTGTTTATGAGGATAAGGATTTACTGGTTGTAAATAAAGAGGCAGGAATGGTTGTTCATCCTGGTTATGGAAATTATGATGGGACTTTGGTAAATGCGGTAGCTTTTCATGTCAGTAATTTGCCAAATATGGGAGAGGAAGACCGTCCAGGATTGGTTCACAGGATAGATAAGAATACTTCAGGAATACTTGTAATTGCCAAAACTGAACGGGCAATGATTGATTTGGCTAAAAAGTTTGCTGATAGAGATTTAAACAGGAAGTATATTGCTTTGGTTTGGGGTAATGTTAAAGAGGATGAAGGCACAATAACAGGTCATATTGGAAGGAATTTGAAAAACAGAAAAGTGATGGATGTTTTCTCTGATGGAGAGCATGGAAAACATGCAGTTTCCCATTATAAAGTTTTGGAAAGATTTGGATATACCACTTTAATTGAATGCACCTTGGAAACGGGTAGAACTCATCAGATTAGAGTTCATTTTAAGCATATTGGCCATCCAGTTTTTAATGATGATGAATATGGTGGGGATGCTATTTTAAAAGGAACTACTTTTACAAAATACAAGCAGTTCGTCCAAAATTGTTTTAAAATTTGTGCTAGACAAGCACTTCATGCAAAATCTTTAGGATTTACACATCCCACTACAAAAAAAGAAATGTTTTTTGATTCTGAGATAGCAGAAGATATGCAGCAACTCATTGAAAAATGGCGTAATTACGCCACTCATCAACAGCTTTAGTATTCTTTAATTGTATTATAGACTGTATCTCTTTCAATAGCAGTTCTGCCTACATCTTTTATTAATTTAACAATATCTTCAGTACTCATTACTGGATTTTGATCTTCCACTCCAGCCATAGAATAGATTTTTGTAGTATCATCAATTGTTCCATCAATATCATCTGCTCCAAAAGCTAATAGGTTTTGAGTGGTTTTTTTACCAATCATTGGCCAGTAGGCCTTTAAGTGATTGAAATTATCCAAAAAGATTCTTGAAAAAGCATATAATCTCATATCATTAACTATACTTCCTTCATTAATATGTGACATTTGATTGTTCCCGTTTCTGTATTTTAAAGGAATAAAAGTATTAAAACCACCTGTTTTATCTTGAAGCTTTCTTAATCTACTTAAATGATCAATTATATGGATGGGTTTTTCAATATGCCCATAGAGGATAGTTGCGTTAGATGGCATTCCTAATTTATGGGCAGTTTCATGAATTTCTAACCAAGTTTCACTATTGCATTTATCAGCACAAATTTCATTTCTAATATCTTCATCAAATATTTCTGCTCCACCTCCAGGTAATGAATCCTGTCCGGCATCTTTTAGCATTTGCAAGCCTTCTTTATAACTTACTTTCGCCTTTCTGCACATATATTCAAGCTCAACTGCAGTAAATGCTTTTATGTGTATATCAGGGCGAATTTCTTTTATTTTACGTATAAGTTCAATAAAATAATGAAGTCCCATTTTAGGATGAACTCCACCAACTAGATGTACTTCAGTAATGCCTTTTGACTCATAAGTCTTTAGTTTTTCAACCATTTCTTCAATAGTAAATTCCCAAGTATCTTCTTTCTTGCTTAATTTCCTTGAGTAGGAGCAAAATTTACAATCAAACACACAAATATTCGTTGGTTCAATATGTATGTTTTTGTTAAAGAATGTTTTATTGCCATTTTTTTTTTCTCTAATAGCATTTGCTAAACTGCCTAATAATGGGAGAGAAGCCTCAGAATAAAGCAAAAGTCCTTCCTCATTAGAAATTCTATTTTCATTAATTATTTTTGTAACAATTGGCTGTAAGTTTGCAGCAACAAAGTCAATAGTTAATGATGTGTTAAGCATTATTTTGAAACGATAATCTTCTTAGTAATTACTCCTTTTTCTGTATAAATACTAATAAAATAAATTCCATTACTAAGTTGACTTATATCTAGTTGATTATTGTTTATATACGTATTTAAGACAACATCTTTTCCAATAATATTACAAGCTGATATAGCAATAATTTTTTCAGAGGTATTAATAAATAAATCGCCTTTTGTAGGATTAGGGTAAATATGGAGATTTATATTTGGGGCTAAATTATTTATAGAAGAAATTATACCGCTACAATTTGTAGAAACGTTTGAGTTTTTAAGATTTAATCTTCCGCCTTGCCAATCTTGTTTGTTTAATGTTGAAAGCATCACATCTACCTGCCCTTGAGAAAACATCCAAGTGTTAGCGGCATAGGACATGTAATTTTCATCCATATCTAATACATCTGTATTAAAGACATTGGAATACGATAAATCATTACAGGTATTATTAGTTGTGCTTGCAGTTACAGCGCCAAAATAAATGTCTTTAGTAGCAGGAGTGTCATCAACATACCCTCCCCAGTTCGTGTCATCATTATCACAACAAATAGGATTCCCTTGAGAATCGGTATCTTCACAAAAAGTATGCATAAGCCCAAAATAATGGCCAATTTCATGGGTTGGGGTTCTGCCATCAGATGAGGGCGCTGCTACTCCTACAGTTCCAAAGTATCTGTAATCAACTACAAGGCCATCTTTGTAATCGTTAGAAGAGTTGAAATCTGCTAGTAGACCAGGAAGATATGCATATCCAAGAGTCATTCCACCTCCTAGGGAGTTAGTAAGGTCACAAACCCAAATATTTAGATATTTTGAAGGGTTCCAACCATCTTTTCCTCCACATGATGTTTTTTTCATGCCATTTGATTGATGGCAAGTAGTATTGCTGTCATCATCAGCATCCCAGTTAAGTTGAGCCGTTGCAGTTCTTGTTATACCACTGGTAGGATTTCCATTAGGATCAATTGTAGCAAGACAAAATTTCAGCTCAGGATTACCTGCATAATTAACAAAAGTATTTCTTGGTGGGTTTGGAAACTCAGGATTTGTTTTACTATAATCTTCATTTAAGATTCGTAATTGATCTTCAATTTGTGCATTTGAGATATTTGTTCCAGAGCCAATATTAGGATGAGTTGTTCTGTGTATAACATGTACAACAACTGGAATTATAATAGTTGTTTTTTCAAAATTAGAAGTAGTTAACTCTTGTGTATTATTTTTTGCTTGTAAATAATCAGGATTGTTTTTTAATTCTTCTTTTACAAGCTTAGTAGTCATGCATTTTTTTGGATTTACTTGACCAAAAATTAAATTGCTTGATATCAATAAAAGTGTCAGGATTATTATATTTTTCATTTTAGTTTGTTTTTTTAATATGGATTGCAAATATAGTTCTTATAACTTTATAAAAATTATACTTATTTGCCAATAAAGTTATTATCAGATAATGTTTTTAGAAAAGCAATCAAATCCTGCTTTTCTTGATTGGTTAGTTGGAGTCCAATTCCTAACTTTTTCATTAATGGATCTACAGTTGATGAATACTTTCCTCCAGAGTTATAATGTTCAATAACCTCTTCCAAACTAGAGAATCTACCATCATGCATGTAGGGTCCAGAAAATTCAATATTGCGTAAAGTTGGAGTTTTAAATTTTCCATTATCAGAAAGATTTCCTGTTACTTTTCCTAATCCAAAATCTAGAAATGGCTCGATATCTAATCCGTTATTATGAAAACTATTATCCATAAACATTTGAGTGCCATGACAATGAAAACAATCTGATTTTTCGGAATTAAATATTGCATATCCACTAAATTCGGATGGTGTTAGCTGCACTTCTCCACGCAAATACCTGTCAAACTTGCTATTTACTGAGATAAGAGTTCTTTCAAATTGTGCAATTGCCATTACAACATGATTGGAATCGATATAATCAATATTAAAGGCTTGTTTGAAAAGTAGTTTATATTCAGAGTTTGCATTTAGTTTATTTTCAACATTAGGCCAAGTATCATGCATCTCAATAATATTTTTAACTGGCTCAAATGCTTGTTCTTCCAATGTTAAAGAGATCCCGTCCCAATTAAAACTTTTATGCCATCCTAGATTTATTAATGCAGATGCATTTCTTGTTCCTTGAATATTATCAATACCTGTGCTAAATTGATTGGGGTCAGAAAAAGAAGAAGCTTGTTTATGACAACTAATACATGCTTGAGTGTTATCAGCACTTAGAATAGGGTCTTTAAATAACTTTTCTCCTAATGTAACCCCTTCAACTGTCATAGGATTGTTGGCTGGGATATTCATATTAGGAAAACCGGGTGGAGTTTGAATAAAATAGGGTGTGGTACTAAAATAAATACAACTTCCATCATCCGTTATTACATTAGGATTATAATTAAAAGCAGTATTATCAGTACAACCACTTAGAGGAGCTAAATCTTTCTTGCAAGAAAAGAGTAGGATGGACCCAAGTAGAAGAAATGCCCACTTTTTCATTATTGACTAATAATTACTGAGAAAACATCAGCCACTCCATTATCTTTTAATAAAGCTTGAGCGTTTGGATCCTCCATTATATCATCTTCTAGATTGATTGTATGTGGATTGGAGTACCAGTTATTGATTTCCATATTTATGGTTATGGTTTTTCCGCTTTCTATATTTGTTGAAATAGGAAAGTTTTTTGTAAATGAGAAGTCTAGTCCGTTTGTACCTCCAGTATGTGTTGCATATCCTTGAAAGATAGTAGTATAATCACCTTCTAATTGCATATAATGATAACCTCCTCCTAAGAATTCTGGCCAAGCAAATGCAGGAAAGAAACTCTCATTTAGAAATAAATTAGTAACATTTTTTATAGCATTTAATCCCATAGTAAAGGATATAGCAGTATAGTCTTTATTGGTAATTTCTGGAATATTTAGAATTAAGCTTGAAGCGATTGAAATGTCCACATAATGAACTTCATCTAATAGGGTGCTAGTGCCATCATCAGCATGCAAAGTAATATCTGAAATTAAGTACCTTACTGTTTGTACATCATAATTATCATTTGCTTGATTTGTATATATCATCTGATTCAAAATTAATGGAGCTCCATCTACAGTTTGCGTGAAATGAATCTTTAAATTACTTATAGGTGCGTAATTACAACTTCCATCATCTACACTAGCATCACTATTATAGTTTAGAGCTGTAGGATCCATACATCCCTCTTCTTTTTTACAGGAGAAGAATAGGAGAGTAATTATTAAAAGAGAAAAGTATTTATTCATAATATTTTATTTAATGCAAAATTAGTCATTTTTTAATACAAACAGTGGTTTTAGATTAAGTTATAAATAGCTGATTTCTTTTTTTTTACTGATAAAATAATCATCTTTGCTTTTGATGTTAACTACCACAAAATATATTGATGTTATACTTCCTTTACCACTAAAAGGCACTTTTACCTATTCTACGGATGAAGATGATTTATTAATAGGCCAAAGAGTGGTTGTACAATTTGGAGCCCGAAAGTTATATACAGCAGTTATAAAGTGTATTCACACTAAAAAACCTATTGATTATGTTGCAAAACCCATTTTAGCAATATTGGATGAAGCCCCAATTGTAAATTCTTTTCAGCTTAAATTTTGGGATTGGCTTTCGGATTATTATATGTGTAATTTGGGTGATGTAATGAATGCTGCTTTGCCAGCATCATTCAAATTAGCCAGTGAGTCAAAAGTAATTATCCATGCTGATTTTGATGGCGATATGGATCATTTTTCTGCAAATGAGCTCATCTTATTAAATGCATTGTCCAGCCAAGAGGAGCTGAGCATACATGAGATATCAAAACGCATCACTATTAAAAATATTTTTTCTTTTATTAATGAACTTATCAGAAAGGAAATCATACAGATAAAAGAAGATTTACACGATAAGTACAAAGAGAAAGAAATAGGAATCGTAAAATTTATAAGCTCTGAGAAAAAGCTTGACAATATAGAGCTAAGCCCAAAGCAAGGAGCTTTTATTGCCGCTTATTTACAATTAGAAAAGCAATTTAAAAATAAAAAATGGCCAGTTTCTGATTTATTAAAGCAAATTGATTTTACCAGGGCAATCTTTAATAATCTAGTTAATAAAGGAATTTTTAGCGTTGAAAAGGAAAGTATTAGCAGATTGCTAAAATCGAATGAGGATTTAATTGAAAACAAAGAGTTGGCTGATTTTCAAAAAATAGCACTTGATCAGATTAAAGCATCTTTTAAGCAAAAGGATGTTTGCCTTTTGCATGGGGTTACTTCATCAGGGAAAACGGAGCTGTATATCAAACTCATTGAGGAGCAATTAAGTAAAGGAAAACAAGTGTTGTACTTGCTGCCTGAGATTGCATTAACCACTCAAATTATTAAGCGTTTGCAAAAACATTTTGGAAATAAAGTAGGAATTACTCATTCCCATTTGAACAATTCAGAACGAGTAGAAATATGGAAAGCAGTACAAGAGCAAGATAGTGGGCAAGTTCAATATCCAGTAATGCTAGGTGCTCGGTCAGCTTTATTTTTACCTTTTGATAATTTAGGACTCATCATTGTGGATGAGGAGCATGATTCTTCCTTTAAACAGCATCAATCTTCTCCAAGATATCACGCTAGAGATGGGGCTATTTATTTGGCCCATTTGCATCAATCGAAAGTAGTGCTAGGTTCTGCTACACCTTCAGTAGAATCGTATTATAATGCCAAAAAAGATAAATATGGATTGGTTGAAATGCACAGTAGATTTGAAGGTATTGCTTTGCCTAAAATTCAAACTATTGATATAAGAAAAGCCCATCTTAAAAAGCAGATGACTTATCAGTTTGCCCCTAAAATGCTAAGTGCTATAGAGAAAACTTTAAAGCTAGGAAAGCAAGTTATTTTATTTCAAAATAGAAGGGGGTATTCGCCTGTTTTGAGCTGCGAAACTTGTGCTTACACTCCAAATTGCACCCAGTGTGATGTAAGCCTTACTTATCATAAATGGAACAATCAGTTAAAATGTCATTATTGTGGTTATAGCCAGCAATTACCTAAAATTTGCCCAAGTTGTAGTGCTTTAGATTTTAGCGATAAAGGATTTGGAACCGAGCAGATTGAAGAAAGTTTAAAAGTGCTTTTTCCAGGGCACCTAAGTAAGCGTATGGATTATGATACCACCAGAGGAAAACATGCCCATCAAAAGTTGATTACCGAC
>JACKQG010005006.1_pt1 | contig 14942 bp, 16 predicted proteins | sample 8237621 | NCBI WGS metagenome assembly JACKQG01 (sample SAMN15677084, study PRJNA649215) | marine metagenome | biome: marine; feature: Black Sea; material: saline water; isolation source: suspended particulate matter (SPM) from the Black Sea western gyre | collected 2013-06-09/2013-06-10 | depth... | reverse complement strand
ATAAAATTAGAGAGAAAAAAGACACTACATTGCTTGGTTCTGGGTCTATTTTTCAATCAATGAATAGTACAGTAACTATGAATCTTTCTACAATATTTAGAATTAAAGGCATAAATTTTACTATAAGTGCAGCATGTTCTTCCGGAGGTCATGCTATAGGTACGGCATATAATTTGATAAAATCAGGCATGCAGGATACAATAATTTGTGGTGGAGCTCAGGAAGTTAATCCTCATGCTTTTGGTAGTTTTGATGGGCTAGGTGTGTTTTCAATTAATGAAGAACATCCTTCTCAATCCTCAAGACCATTTGATAAAGATAGGGATGGTTTGATTCCTAGTGGAGGTGGCGCCACTTTAGTGTTGGAATCCTTAGAGTCAGCTAAAAAAAGAAATGCACCAATTTTAGCGGAAATTAAAGGTTATGGGTTTTCTTCTAATGGAAAACATATAAGCGCTCCTGATGTTGACGGACAGATTCGATCCATGAAAATGGCTTTAGAAAACGCAAATATTCTTCCTGAAGAGATTGATTATATTAATGCTCATGCAACCTCAACGCCATTAGGAGACGCATGTGAAGCTGAAGCAATTTATTCAATATTCAAAGATCATAACACTCCAGTAAGTTCAACAAAATCAATGACAGGACATGAATGTTGGATGTCAGGGGCGAGTGAGATTATTTATTCTATCATCATGATGCAGAATAATTTTATTGCACCGAATATAAATTTTGAAAAAAGTGAGGAATCTTTATCAAAAATTAATATTATTGCAAAACCAATTAAAAAGAAGTTAAATACGATAATGTCAAACTCTTTTGGTTTTGGAGGAACAAATTCAAATTTAATTATTAAAAGATATGAATCTTAATGAAATTACAAAAACTACAAATGAGGTTTTAGTTGAAGAATTTGAGATAGATGCTTCAATTATTAAAGGAGATGCAAACTTTAGAGAAACTCTCGACTTGGATAGTTTAGATTATGTTGATTTAGTTGTATTTGTAGAAGAAAATTTCAATGTTAAATTAACAGCTGAAGATTTTCAAACTGTGGTAACTTTTAATGACTTTTATGAGTTAATTTTAAATAAAATAAATGAGTAAATGGTCAGGGAGAACAAAAGGATTTGTTCTTGGCTATCACATTGTTATTTTTTTTCTTAAAAGACTAGGTGTTCCTTCAGCATATTTCTTGCTAAACTTTGTGGTTCCTGTTTATTATATTTTTCTTCTAAAAGCAAGAAAGAATCTTGCTTTAACATTTAAAGAAATACCCGCCTTAGATTCATCTAGTCTGCAGCTATTAATTTATCAGAATTTTCATAATTTAGGAAAGTCATTGATAGATAATTTTGCAATACTTACAAAGTGGCGTTCAAAGTATTCTTGTAGTCAAGAAGGAGGGGAGTTTCTTATTGATTTAATTACTAAATCTCAAGCTGCTATTCTAATTAGTGCGCATATTGGAAGTTGGAATATTGCAGGAGAGTTTCTTAAAGGAAAAGGAGGGGTGGTTAATGTCGTTATGTTTGATGGTGAGGCAAATCAAATTAAGAGTTTAGTTAAAAGAGATGTTGGAGAAAGTAATTACAAAATAATTGTGATAAAAGATGATCTTTCTCATTTGTTTAAAATTAAAACTGCTATTGATAATAGAGAGCTCATATGTATTCATGCCGATAGATATATAGAAGGAGCTACTACGCTTACCACGACATTATTTAATAAAAAAGTTCAGTTGCCCTTAGGTCCTTTTGCTATTGCTTCTAAATTTAACATACCTTATTCTTTTGTTTTTTCTATTAAAAAAAGTATATATAAATATCATTTTTCGGCAACAAAGCCACAGCTTTCCAATGATCCGCAAATTATTGCAAATGAATTTACAGAGATATTATCTGAAAAATTAAGCAACCATCCTGAACAATGGTTTAATTACTTTAATATATTTGAAACCAAGAAATAAGTTATGGATATTCAATCATTAATCCCACAGAGAGAACCAATCATAATGATTGATAAAATTATTAGTCATTCTGATGAAAAAACAAGTACATCATTAACAATTAAAGAAACTAATATTTTTGTGGAAGAAAATATTTTTCAATCATCAGGATTGATAGAACATATAGCTCAATCATCTGCTGCCAGAATGGGGATTCAAACTACTGAAGAAGGAAAGAAACCTCTGTTAGGGTATATCGCATCCATAAGAAATATGATGATTAATAGATTGCCAAAAGTGGGGGAAACTATCCTGACAGAAATAATTATTACAAATCAGATAAATAATATTATTGTGGTAAAAGGAGAAAGCAAAGTAGATAATATTGTGGTTTCAAGTTGTGAATTAAAGGTTTTTATTGAAGAATAAATATGTTTATCGGAGCAGAAAATATAATTTCTCCTTTAGGAAATAGTGCAAAAGAAACATTTGAGAGAATGAAAAATGGAGAGAATTCCATTAAAAATAAGAATGGGGTTTTCTTATCATCTTTTGCTTCTAGTCAAGATGAGCTTTTCCCTTTGATGATTGCTTCTATTTCTGACAGTATCTCTTTTGTGAATCAGACTGGTTTATTAGAATCTAAAACATTGTTAATAGTTAGTACGACAAAAGGGGAAATTAACTCAATAAATTCGGATCTTAAGAAAGCTCATCTTTCTTATCTTACTGATAAGATTAAGAATTCCTTTAATTGTATTGATAAAGGAATTGTAGTGTCAACTGCTTGCGTTTCTGGACTTCAAGCACTGATTATTGCAAATGACATGATTAATCATAATTATTATGATAATGTGATTATTTGTGGAGGAGATCTTGCTTCTCAATTTGTTATTGAAGGATTTGCATCTTTTTATGCATTAAGTGATGCTCCTTGCAAACCATTTGATAAAGATAGAAAGGGGTTGAATATTGGAGAGGCAGTTGCTACCATTATTATGAGTAATGACAAAAATTTATATAAAGATACTCCTTTAAAGTTCTTGGGAGGTTGTTCTATAAATGATGCAAATCATATCTCAGCACCCCATAGAGAGGCGGAAGGCTTGCTAAAATCAATTAATAGTACTTTAGATATTTGTAATGTTATTGCAGATGATATTGATTTTATAAATGCTCATGGTACAGCAACTGTTTACAATGATGAGATGGAGGCGAAAGCATTTTCAAATCTTAATTTTGACAATATTCCAGTTAATAGTTTGAAAGGATATTTTGGACATACTTTCGGTGCTGCAGGAGTAATTGAGACTGCTATTAGTTTACAAAGTATGAGAAATAATTTATTGTTAAAATGTAGGGGTTTTGAAAATCAAGATTTCGATAGTACATTAGATATTTTAACAGAAAATAGAGAAATAAAAGTCAAGACAATATTAAAAACAGCTTCTGGATTTGGAGGGTTTAATGCATCAGTAATTATTCAAAAAATATGAGAGAAATTGTATTTAATAAGCTTGGTACCTCAGTAAAAATCACTCAAAGTCTTAGAAGAAATAATATTAATGTGTTTTTGAAAGAAGTATATTATAAGCTCGATTTAGATTATCCTAAGTTTTTTAAGATGGATAATCTTTGTAAGTTAGGAATTATTGGAATAGAGTTGCTTTATAGAAAGAACAAAGATCTTTTTAGTAGAAAAGATAGAGTTGGTATTATCTTACAAAATAAATCTAGTAGTTTAGATTCTGATATTAAGCACCAAGAAGAAATTGAAAATAATACTGTCAGCCCTGCAGTGTTTGTGTATACTTTGCCGAATATTGTAATTGGTGAAATTTCTATAAAACATAAATGGCAAAGTGAAGGAGTTTTTTTTGTTGATGAAGATATAGATTACGAACTGCTGTCTCAATACTCGAACATATTACTCAAAGAAAATAGGACTGATTTAAATATAATTGGATGGATTGATATTCTTAAGGATCATCTATCTCTAAGAATGTGTATTGTTGATGAGGAGATTGATGATGAGGAGTTAAATAATCTCTTAGATTAATATAAAAAATAGCTATGATATATTATTTTTTTGCAGCTAGTTTTAATAAGATATTATGTCCTATTTCATCTTTCCAATTAAAATTATTCTTAAGTACTATTACTGCGTCATTTGTTTTTATGTTAATGCCTACATAGCAAGAAAATCCTGCTATTACACCATACTTATAATGTATGGTTGTTTTATAATTCTCAAACTCTTTGACTTGCCATGCCATAGTGTACGAAAGCTCTCCGTCATTTGTGAATATTTCATGAGATTGCTTAAATATAGTATCTAAGTGTGTATTAGATAATGATAAATGGGCCTTAGTAATAGCTAATAAATCCTTTGCATTAGAAAATGCCCCACCAGTTCCAACCATAATATCTGACCATTGCCAGTTTTCCAAGGGTTTATTTTTTCTCATGCCAGGTGGGAAATCTCCCACATAACCTATTGATAAATGTTCATTTTGATTCGGTATTGTAAATGTGGTGTTATTCATATTTAATGGTTGAAATAGATGTTCTTCTGCTAACTGACTTAATGACTTATTAGTCTTAAGAGTAAGTAAATGGGCTAGTAGTCCAGATCCTATATTTGAATAAGTTGTTTTTTGTTTTTTTCTTTTAGTTAGCTTAAAATTTTCTAAATAAGCATACAAATATTCTTTATCAATGTGTCTGTAGATATTCTTTCCAGTACAAATATAGCTTAGCATAATTCTACTCGTTTTAAGATCTTTTGGTTCTCTTGGAAATCCTGAAGAGTGAAGAACTAGCTGTCTAAGTGTAATTTGGCTAGTATTCGGGTCTTTAAAGTTTATTGATTTAGGTAAAATATCACCGATTTCCTCATCATAATCAATTATATTTTTTGCTTCTAATATCAATGCAAGAGAGTTTATTAACAGTTTTGTATTTGACCCAATTCCAAAGATTGTATTCTCATTCATTTTAGTTTCTTTGTCTTTATCAGCATATCCATATGAGTAGATATTTGTTTTGTTTTTATGTAATACAGCAACAACTAATCCTATATTATATTTTGATTTAATTAGCTTTTTAGCTATATCATCAATTTCTTGCTTTATTGCTTTTTCTGAGTCTAAACCTGTAACTGTAGTATCAATTACATTCTCTTGTTTAATAATAGAATCAGGAATTATCATTTTTGTACAGCTGCAACAAATAATGGTGATGAAAAGTATTAGAAAATAGTATATTTCCCTCATGGTATCAATTTGTTTTTAAATTGATTACTCTTAGTATTAGATAAGATAAAATAAAGAAAATAAATCCTAATAATAAAGCGAAAAGAACACTGCCAATAAGGTATTGTTTTAATACAGATTGAACATGTTTTAAATCAATATCTGTAGAAAATATTAATTCTTCCCCTCCAATAACAAGGTGACCTGTATAATAACTCCCAAATAGGATAAAAGGAATAAATGGAGGAATGCTGATATTGCTAAATATTAAGACAATTACTTTATTCAATCTAAATATGTATGAAAGAAAAAGGGCAACCAACATTTGAAATCCCCAAATTGGAAGTATCCCCATAAAAACACCAAATCCTATTGATAATGATTTTTGAAGTTTTGTTCCTTCTTGCGATAGAAAATCCTGTTTTATCTTCTTTATTCTTTGTTTCCCGCAAAGTAGATAAAAAATTCTTAGAGGAATGTAATATAGCAGCGCTAATGTCAAGAGCACAGTGTTAAGAATACTAATTCTCGTAAAATCTTTTAAAGGCCTGAAATGTGAAACTCTAGTATCGTCATATTTTACTCTTATTGGAATTTCTTTAACTGGAATTTCTTTCCAAACCATACGTACCATTACTTCTATTTCGAATTCAAATTTTGTAGTAAAGAATCTCATTCCACGCATCTTATTTAATGGATACAACCGAAACCCTGTTTGAGTATCTGAGAGGGAAATGCCTGTTTCTACCCAAAACCAGAAATTTGAAAACTTATTTCCAAAACTACTTTTTTTAGGCACTCCATCTTGCATCATATCTCTTGCCCCAACAATAATTGAATCTGGATGATTTGCAATGGCTTCTACAAATAAATTAATATCTCCAGGGTAATGCTGTCCATCAGAATCAATAGTAATGCCATATTCAAAATCTTTACTTATAGCATATTCAAAAGCATCTCTTAATGACTTCCCTTTTCCTTTGTTTTTTTTATGAGTTATAATGTCAATTTTATCTGAAAAATTCTTTAGAATTTGAGAAGTGTTATCATCAGAACCATCATTAACAACAATTATATTTTTGCAAATATTTAACACTTCTTTCAAAACCTTTTCTAGTGTTTTATCATTATTAAAAGTTGGTATTATCACACACCACTTCTTTTCTGAAGAGTTATTTTGTTGTATATTCTGCATTTAGTTTAAAATAGATATCATCATTTTGACTAATAATAGCGCTTACTTTATATTTTTCTTCCTCTATTATTGATATTTTTACATTGTAAGTATTATTCTCAGACGGAACTATCATTCTTGAAAACTTAATATTTTTTGCTAATACAAGTTGAGCTTTTATCCCTAATTTACTAGAAACTAAATACCGTATAATATCACACATCATTACTCCAGGCAATACTGATTTTTCAGGAAAGTGTCCTTTAAAAACAGGATGAGAGAAATTAATATCAACTAAATAATTAATATCGTCTTCATTTTCATGTATCTCTAAAATTGAATATACTTTCTCCATTTTAATTGTAAAAAAAGTTAATTCTACTTACATCTTCATTCTTTGAAATTATTTCTAATTGACTTAATAAAACTTTCTTTTTATGAAAAGTTAAAATAATCTTTTTTAGCTTTTTCTCCATCGCACCTTTCTTTGGAGTCATAACAACAATATAGCTTTTTTCATCTTGTGAATAACTAACTTCTAATTTGGTATCATTCAAAACATCACCAGTTAATATCGACATTATAAATTGATTTATATGTTTGTCAAATTTATTTTCCGACTTTCCGTTTATTAAAAAAGTTTCTTTAAAAGGAGTTTGTTGTTCCCAACTAATATCTCCTCCTTTCTCATATTTGAAAATTCCTGCAGAAATTAATGGTTCATTGAGTACTGATAGTTTTTTTTCCTGTTTATAATTACATTCAATATGATTTAAATTTGTAAAATGTGATTTTAGAATGTTCTCAATAGATTTCTCCTGTGCTAACATTATGCTGTGGCTTAGTATTGCTAATAATATTAAAAGATTACGCATTATCTATAGTTTTAAATTTCAGTTCTTTTTCATGACAATAGATGATTATCTTCTCCAAAATCGCTAAAGTGCTTTCACATCTATCATGAAAAAGAATAATAGACCCCCCTTTATTAATTCCCTTTATAACCTTTTTGGATAACTTATTAGCATCTTTTGTTATGGTATCTAATGAGCGAATATTCCATCCTACAGAAGTCATTTGTAGTTTTTTCAATGTTTTTCCAATGTTAGGATTTGTAATCCCAAATGGTGGACGAAATAACACAACTTCTTCTGAGGTTATTGATTTAATCAGATTGTTAGTTTTTACCAATTCAGCTTTCATTCTTACTACAGAATATATTGGAAAAGTTGTTTTATGACAGAAAGTATGACAGCCAATTGTATGTCCATTCATGTGTATTCGTTTTACAATCTCTTGATTATTTTGACTAGCCTCTCCAATGAGAAAAAAGGTTGCTTGTATATTATGTTTTTGGAGAACATCTAATATTTTTGGAGTCATTGTTGAATCTGGCCCATCATCAAACGTTAAACAAATATTTCCTTTTTCAACTGAATTAATTGATTTCACAAATATATTCCTTCTGATATCAAACATGCCTATTGTGAAATAAGCGAATATTAAAAACAATATTATACTGAGTATCAAAATCATTTTTTCACAATAATAACTCCTACATCATTTTTTGAACAGCGATTAATAATAATAACTCGTTTTAATTTTGATGGTAATTTATGTCCATCTAATTCATTTGTTTCTAAAGAGTTTAAGATCTCAACCGCTAACTGTAAGCCAAATGATGAGTTAGTCATATATATACCACTGTATTTAGAGTAATTAAATGCGTTAGTTTTTTCTAACTTATTGCAAGTTGAAGCACCAGAAATTATAAAATCTTCCTCAGGATTCAATTCAGTATCCATTAAAGAAATTAATTGATCTTCTTTTGTGATAATGCAGTTACTTATCTCAGCTAATGAATGTTCTTTGTTGGGGGATAAATTAAAGAATGTTGAGCCAGTAGTGAATTTACTTTCAGTCCACATTTTATCTAAGATTGGAACTGCTTCATCAACTCCTCCTACGATTACATTTTTTCCTTCCTTAGTTAACAAGATTGAATCTAAAAGCGCCCCCTCAAATGACAATGATCCTTGAGAATAGGTAGAATTGTAACCCTTATTCTGTGTATGTAATGCAATCTCCCCTGAAATAGTATTATGAACTGAGTTAATAAAAGGTGTAGGCGATAATATGGATTGTTCTGGATCAATCAATGAGCATAAAAATAGTTCTGAATTATGAATACTAGCAAGTCCAGTAGCCACTACAATAGCATCAACTTTATTGCCGGGTAAACACTTTATTGTATTTGCTAAACTCATCTTAACAGTTACTGACATTCTTCTTAAGTTGATTCCGGCAATAACATCATTATAATAAGGATGTATAATGTCTGTTGCAATTTTAAAGTTTATACAACCATCTATAATACCTTGATTAAATGTATTGCCTTTTGATATAGTTGAGTATTTATGAATAAATGCCATTATTTACCAATAATTATTGTTGCATTGTTCCCTCCAAAACCAAAAGAATTTGAGAGAACGGTATTAATTGTAGTGTTTTCTTTAATATTAATTACTGGTTTAATTTTAAGTTCGGGCATTAGGATATTATGATTTAGAGTTGGGAAGATAGTATTGTTCTTTATTGACAGAATAGAATATATGCACTCAACAACACCAGCAGCAGCCAGAGTGTGCCCTGTATATGCTTTTGTAGAACTAAACAATTGTTTTGGGCCAAATAATTTTTCAATTGCTCTTCCTTCAGATAAATCATTGTTTGGAGTTGCTGTTCCGTGTGCATTGATGTAATCAATATCTGTTAATGAGAGGTTAGCTTCTTCTAAGGCTAATTGCATTGATTTTTGAGCACCTTCCCCCTCTGGTGAAGATGCCGTTTGGTGATACGCGTCATTAGCATTACCCCAACCAATAACTGACGCAACTTTTTTATTCTTTGTAATTGTCATAGATTTATTATTTTCTAAAACAATGTAAGCGGCAGCTTCCCCTAAGTTTAATCCTTTTCTATTATTGTCAAATGGTTTGCAAAGCTCAGTATCATAAATTCTAAGAGAATCAAATCCATTAACTGTAAATTTAGTTAATGCATCACCACCACCAACCAGAACTCTATCAGCTAGACCATTTTTTATCATTCTTGACCCAAGAATAATTGCGTTTGCTGAAGATGAGCAAGCAGTAGAAATTGTAGTTTTGAAACCATCAAGATGAAAATAATCCGCTAAATAATCCGTTATTACACAAGAAGGGCTTTGTACTAAAGCTCGTATTCTTTTGTATTTTTCTGGGATTTTCTCTACTAAATCCATTCCGCCAACAGTTGTTGCCCCAATAATGACAGTTTTAATTTTTGGGTTTATGTTATTTTCTCCCCATGCTTGCTTTGCAGCAATTAACGATAATAATAATGACCTTGGCAAAACTTCTTTTTGATCTTTTCCAAAAGCAATTAATGAAAGCTCCCGATTTGTTAATTTTATTTCGCCACCTAAGAAACTTTTTTTTAGTCCATTTATTAACTCAATAGTTGATATACCTGATCTTAAATTCTGTAATGCATTAAGATTTTCATCTAAATTCATGCCTATTGCCGAGACAATTCCTAATCCAGTAATAGAAATACTCATCTAGCTATACTTTATTACTCTCAATATATTCAGCAATAGTGTTGACATTTTGAAAGATTTTAGCCCCTTCTTCAGGATTAGATATTTTAATATTAAATTCCTTGTCAAGCATTACAATAATTTCAAGAGCATCTATAGAATCTAACCCTAGTCCATCTCCAAAAAGGGGGGTATCATCTTTAATATCATCTGTATTATAACCTTCAAGATTTAGGTGTTCAATTAATTTTAATTTTATTTTTATTTTTAACTCACTCATTTTGTTTTATTTTTTTATTTTCTACTAGAATTAAATAGTTATCAAAGTTAAGCTTTTTAAGTTTTAATTTGCGCTTTTTTTTTATTTATTTTTTGAAGTAACCATTGGGGATATTCTGTGCTTTTTTCTGCATCATAAATACGTACATTTTGTGATTGATCAGTTTTTATTAGGTCCTTTTGTTTGCAATTAAGAATTATTGCTGCTGTTTGAACCCCCGAATAGGAAGCCCCGGCAACACCATGCGCCATTACACTTGCTCCACATAAAAACAAGTTTTCGATTTCAGTTTTCGATTTATAAGAAAAAGGGCCAGTTTGCATGAAACTTTTCTCAGTTCCGTATACATTTCCATCTGTTGAATTGATATAAAATTCATTAGTTATAGGTGTGCCGAGCTCTTTATGCACAATTTTATTACTCACGCCTGGTAATACTGTTTCAAGTCCGTTAATCATTTTTTTAGTTAAATGCTCTTTAAACTGCAAATACTTCTCTGAACGGTGATTTTTATGTTCTTTTAAATGATTGAATGATTCGCGGTTTATAAACGTAACGACTTCAAGTGTATGATTCTTGCCATCAAAACTTGTAGGATCCTTAAGTGTAGTGCAACTGATAAACATTCCTGCAAACCTTTCTCCTGATGCAATATCAACCTTCATCAAGTCTTTAAAAACCTCATCAGCATCTTTGTTGTCCATCATCCATATATTACCAGAATCTAGGCCTGCCTTCCGCACATCCATATCTACTTTTATAAACAGCATAATTGAAGTGCATGAATATTTTGTTTTAGCAAGCCTCTTCAACAACTTTGAACTCAGATTATTTTTTCCTATCATATCAAGGTATGTAATACTAGGATCTGTGTTAGAGATGATGTTTTTTGCATAAATTTTTTCTCCGTCCTCAAGCTCTACACCAACTGCTTTCTTTTTTTTATTTCCTTCAAGTAGGATATGTTTCACTCTGCTACTTGTTCGTACTTCACTACCGGTTTTTTTAATAGCTTTGGTCATAGCTTTAACAATAGCTCCCCCTCCCCCCATTGGATAAAATCCTCCTTTGAAATAATGCTGCATAACTGCGCAGTGATATGGAAAGCTTGCTTTTTCAGGAGGTAGCCCATGGTTCATTGCTTGCATATTCAAAACATTCTTTAACAATGGATCTTTTATGTGCCAATTAATCACTGTCTTTAAGCTGAATAAAGCGTATTTGCCCAGATTTTTTGTACGCCATGGAATAGTAATATTGTCCCAAAAACCATCCATTTTAGGAATCAAATGTAGCTCATTACTAACTTTACGCACGGTTTCCAGGTATTGAGTAAGCCCTTTTTTCTCTTTAGGGAAACGTTGTGCAAGAGATTTAATTAATTCACTAAAACCAGCAGCCATATCAATTCGTTCATCTCCTATCCAACAATGCTCGTAAGCTTCAGGATTCATTCTAAAAAAAACTAAGTCATTTGCAATACCTAACCCTTCATACAGTTCACTTGTTGAATCACCTTTTTCTAGTAGCCCCATATAATGTAATCCAGGGTTAAAACGAGAACCATTTAAGTAAAAATTATGACACCACCCCCCAGGAACATCATGCTGCTCAAGAACCATTACCCGCTGACCTGCACGTGAAAGGCAAATAGCAGAAGAAAGTCCACCCATACCTGAACCAATAATAATAGTATCTAATTCCATTTTAGTGTTCTATTAAGATAAAAGGCAGTAATTTTCCCAGATTCGATCAAAAAGAATAATATTCATTAGCCACAAAGTTAAAAAAAGTACCATAACTGAGCAGATTTTTTTATTGGGAATTAAAATTTAATTATTTTGTTTTAATTTTCTGTTTATAAAGGTAACTTTTTTTTATTTTTTTTGGAATTCTTAGTTAATTTTTTATTATTTTTAAGTTGAAAAAAAGTCATTGTTATAATAGAAATTATATAATTTAGCGTGGCATTTTAAAAAAAAATAAAAATATGAAAACTAATTATGATGTTTGTATTTTAGGTGGAGGGTTAGCAGGACTAACACTTTCTTTACAATTAAAGCAAGCAAATCCTGAAATTTCAATTTTAGTAATTGAAAGAAGAAAAGGTGACGCTCCTGATTCAGCTCATAAAGTAGGCGAATCTACAGTTGAATTAGGAACCTATTACTTGAGAGAGGTGCTTAATCTTAAAAAATATTTAGATGAGCATCAACTTTCAAAAAAAGGTTTAAGATTTTTTCTTACTCCCCAACATAAAGATGATATTTCTAAGAGAGTAGAATTAGGCCCAAAATCAGACCCTGATGTTCCTTCGCATCAATTAGACAGGGGAACTCTAGAAAATGAATTAGCTAGCAGAGCTACAAAATTAGGAGTTAAGATTTTATTTGATGCAAAAGTTATTAATATTAATCTTAATGAAGAAAATCATACCATTACTTATTTAACTGATGCAATAGAAAAGATCATTTATTCAAGATGGGCTGTTGATGCAAGTGGGAGATCAGGTTTTTTAAAGAGAAAATTTGGATTTAAGAAAGATCTGCATCACGATATTAATACTGCTTGGTTTAGGATGAAAGGGGAAATTGATGTTGCTGATTGGTCTGAAGATAAAAAATGGGTAGAATCTGTACCACCAGGGCTGCGAAGATTAGGAACAATCCATTTTATGGGTCAAGGGTACTGGGTTTGGTTTATTCCTTTAGGAACAGGAAATACCAGTATAGGTATTGTTGCCGATCCAAGGTATCATGATTTTGAAGAGTTTAATAAATTTGAGAAAGCAATGGATTGGTTAGCAATAAATGAACCTCTTTGTTTTAAACATCTCGATAAAAAAAGAGATGATTTACTTGATTTTCGAGTATTAAAACATTACTCACATCATTCCAAGAAATTATATTCTACAGAAAGATGGGCTGTAACAGGAGATTCTGGAGCATTTTTAGATCCTTTTTATTCGCCAGGAACTGATTTTATTGCAATTAGTAATACTTTTATAACAGATTTAATAACTAGAGATAGAAATAAAGAAGATATATTTTTAAGAACAAATGTTTTTGAGCAAGCACATTTTGCTTTGTTTAATAATTGGTTTCCTATTTATAAAGATAAATATCAACTATGGGGATTAACACAGACTATGGTGTTGAAGATTTATTGGGATTGGCTAGTTTACTGGGCTGTCCCTGCTCTTTTGTTTACTAATAATGGTTTTACAAATATATCTGTATTGAAAGAATTATTTTCTTCAGATAAAAAGATTGGGCAAAAATTTGGTCAACTGAATTTTAAGATGCAGGAAATTTTTGTTGAGTGGTCAGATTATGACACCGCAACTATTTCCAATAAGTATATTGACCTTTTCGATAGCATTAATATATTAGCTTTTCACAAAGGAATTGAGGAAAGATATACGCCTGAAGGATTAATTGAGAAAATTCATACTAATGTTGATGTCTTAGAAAATATAGCATCAGAAATTTTTCGATTGATGAGCACTCACATATATAATACTTCTACTGATTTAAAAGTTAATCCATATCATATGAGTTTACTTGAAAAACCAACAGATGATATTGATGGGAATGTTTCAAACTCAATAATTAAAGAAGATGTTAAAAGAATGTGGTTATACAATTAAATTTAGTAAGATAAATCAAACATGTATTTAAAGATAACTAAATATTAATACACAAAAAAATAATTTTATTAGATATAATGAAAATAATTATTTTAGTTATTAGTCTAGTTTTTTTTTCTACAGATATTATAAATTTCTTTTTGAGGACAATTGTAGGTGGTACAGATTTTGCATTTAGTTGTAATAAAAACAATAAAAAGATTAAGCCATTCTTCTTCATTCATATTCCTAAAAATATGGGCACAGTAGTACATTATTATTTGCCAAAATCATATAATGATAAATATTATATGTTTGGATATTTAAATAATAAGTTATTATTTACAATGAGAAACCATATTTTAATAGATGATTTAATTAAACACGATTCAGCATTATTAAATCTTCCAATGTTAGCAATTATTAGAGAGCCTATATCAAGATTTATTAGCATTTGTAATTTTGTACAGCTTAAGCCTAAATATGTGATTAGTTTATCAAAGAGATTTGGTTATTCAACATATCCTAGTATTTTTAATTTATTTAATACTATACAGCCACAAATTAAATTTTTAACCAGTCAACATAATCTTAATTTACAGGTATTTCGTTTAGAAGACAAAGTTAATATAAGAAATGCTTTTTTAAAGTATGATGTAGAGATAGACTTTGATAAAAAGATTAATAAATCAAAAAAAACATATTCAATAAATGATTTAGATAAAGATGATTTAGACTTTCTAAACAATTATTATCATGAAGATATAAAATTATATTCGAGAACACTAATTGGTGGTATTAACCTACTTAAATCTTAATTATTTAACCAAACAGATTAACTTAGAAAATAATGCCAAAGGCATTTATTTCTTAGAAATAGAAACTGATGAAGGAATTATCAATAAGAAATTGATATTGCAATAAGAACTTCAATAAGAAGGACTTAGTTTTAATAATAAGAGAAGCCCGGGCAAATGCTCGGGCTTCTTATTTTAAGTGGACCTCTCGGTCCTAATTTCAAACTTTTTTAAAAAACTATTTACCTGAGATACTATATTCTTATATTTGCGGCTTC
>JACKQG010005005.1_pt1 | contig 14944 bp, 14 predicted proteins | sample 8237621 | NCBI WGS metagenome assembly JACKQG01 (sample SAMN15677084, study PRJNA649215) | marine metagenome | biome: marine; feature: Black Sea; material: saline water; isolation source: suspended particulate matter (SPM) from the Black Sea western gyre | collected 2013-06-09/2013-06-10 | depth... | reverse complement strand
CAGCAATCAAATCTTCAATATCCAAATCATCAAAACTTTCAGTAATAACTGTTCTTCGCTGGTCGGGAAATTTTTCTTTAACCTCTTGAAGTTCGTTTTTGATAATTTCCATTCGCATCTCTTTATTCTCAAGAATTGCACGATATTCTGAAATACTTTTGATTAATTCGAGATATTCCTTTTCAAGTTTTTCTCTCTCGAGACCTGTCAAACGCTGAAGTCGCATCTCCAAAATCGCTTTTGCCTGAATTTTTGTAAGTTTGAATTTTGCGATTAATTTTTCACTTGCGATTTCAGCATTTTGTGATGCCCGAATTGTTGCAATTACATCATCGATATTATCAAGTGCAATTTTTAGACCTTCCAAAATATGAGCGCGTTCTTCTGCTTTTTGTAATTTGAATTTAGTTCGTCTAACAACAACAGAGTGTCGAAATTTGATATATTCAGAAAGTGTTTGGCGCATTGTCAAAACTGTCGGAATTTGATTTACCAACATCAAATTTATTACGCCATAAGTCGTTTGCAAATGCGAATATTTATACAAAGAATTCAGGACAATTTTTGGGTCTTCGTTTCTCTTGATTTCGATAACAAGGCGCATTCCATCGCGGTCTGATTCATCTCTTATATTTGAAATCGCCGAGATTCTATCCTTTTTTATAAGTGAAATAATATTTTCTATCAATAAAGTTTTGTTCAATTGATAAGGCAATTCTGTGATGATAATTCGTGATTTTCCAGATTTTGCCCTTTCGATATTAGCTTTTCCTCGTATGATTAATTTCCCTCTTCCAGTTTTGAAATATTCAATTATGGGTTGTTTCCCACAAATAAATCCACCAGTCGGGAAATCTGGACCTTTGATATATTCCAAAAGCTCTTCATTCTGAATATCAGGATTATCGATTATTGCAATCATTCCATCAACTATTTCGCAGATATTGTGCGGAGGGATATTTGTGGCCATTCCAACTGCAATTCCACTACTTCCGTTTGCCAAAATGTTTGGAAATTTGGCAGGCAAAATTGTTGGTTCCATTTGAGTTTCATCGTAATTTGAAATAAAATCGACAGTATTCATATTAATATCTTCAAGCATATTCATAGCGGTATGTTGCAGGCGTGCTTCTGTATAACGCATAGCAGCTGGTGGATCGCCATCAATCGAGCCAAAATTTCCTTGCCCTTGAATGAGCGGATAGCGCATATTCCAATCTTGAGCCATTCGAACAAGAGTTGGATATACGATTTGTTCGCCGTGTGGGTGAAAATTTCCGGAGGTATCTCCGGCGATTTTGGCACATTTTCGAAATCCTTTTCCTGGCGAAAGTTTCAACTCATGCATCGCATAAATAATTCTTCTTTGTGAAGGTTTAAGCCCATCTCGTATATCTGGCAATGCACGCGAAACGATGACGCTCATTGAATATTTTAAATATGATTCTTTCATTTCATCTTCAATATCAACTCTGATAATTTTACTTCTCTCTTCTATCATTTTGACTCCTGTATTATTTTATACATCTAAATTTTGAACATATTTCGCATTTGTCACAATAAAATTTCGTCTCGCTTCAACCTGATTTCCCATTAAAGTGCTGAAAATCAAATCAGATTCCACTTCATCTTCAATTATTATTTTGATGAGAGTCCGTTTTTCTGCGTCGAGAGTCGTCTCGCATAATTGGTCTGGATTCATTTCACCTAATCCTTTGTAGCGTTGAACTCTGATGCCTGTATTGCCAAATTCATTTACCCATTTTGTTTTTTCTTCATCGGAGAATGCATATTTCACACTTTTTCCTTTTTTGATTTTGTAGAGTGGTGGTTTTGCGACATAGACAAATCCATTTTCGATTAATGGTTTCATATATCTGAAGAAAAATGTCAACAGTAAAGTCGCTATATGTGCGCCATCGACATCTGCATCAGCAAGAATAATAATTTTATGATAACGCAATTTTGTGATATCGAATTCATCTGCAATTCCAGCGCCGATTGCAGTAATAACTGGCTGAAGTTTATCATTACTTAGAACTTTATCCAACCTCGCTTTTTCCACATTTAGCATCTTTCCAAATAGAGGAAGAATCGCCTGGAATCGCCTATCTCTACCCTGTTTTGCAGAACCTCCTGCAGAATCTCCTTCAACTAAAAAGAGTTCGCATCTTTCCGGATCTGTCGAAGAACAGTCTGCTAATTTTCCTGGAAGATTTCCGCTTTCTAATAGACCTTTTCGGCGTGAAATCTCTTTTGCTTTTTTGGCTGCAACTCGAGAACGAGCAGCGATGATTGATTTGTTGATTATTTTTTTGACTACACCTGGATTCTCCTCGAAAAATTCTTGAAGTTTTTCTCCAACAAGTGAATTCACAATTCCTTCCACATCAGTATTTACCAATTTGGTTTTTGTCTGACCTTCAAATTGTGGATTCGGCAATTTTACACTAATAATAGCCGTAACGCCTTCTCGTATATCATCTCCACTGATATCGATTTTTTCCTTTTTCATCATACTATAATTTTTAATATATTTTTTCAAAGCTCGAGTTAGCGCGAGTTTGAAACCTGTCAGATGGCTTCCACCTTCGAGTGTGTGGATATTATTTGCATACGAAAAAATATTTGTGCGATACGATTCTGTGTATTGTATGGAAGTTTCAACTTGAATTTCATCTCTTTTTGTGGAAATATAAATCGGATTATTGAAAATCGGGGTTTTGGTCTCATTAAGATATTTGACAAAAGAGACAATGCCACCTTCATATTGAAAATTGTGTTTTTTCTTCGTTTTTTCATCACGAATATTAATTTTCAAACCTTTATTTAGAAATGACAATTCTCTGAGTCGTTGAGATAAAATATCGAAGCTAAACTCGATTGTTTCAAAAATCGATTTGTCTGGAAAAAATGTGACTTCCGTGCCGTTTATTTTTGTCTTTCCGACGATTTCTAATTTAGTTTTTGGCATTCCTTTTTCATAACGCTGTTTGTAGATTTTTCCCGCTTTATAGACCCTCACTTCGAGCCATTCTGATAAAGCATTCACAACCGAAACGCCAACTCCGTGAAGTCCGCCCGCAACTTTGTATGTTTTGTTATCGAATTTTCCACCAGCGTGAAGCATAGTCATCACGACTTGAACTGCTGGAACTTTTTGGTCTTTGTGCAAATCCACCGGGATTCCACGTCCATTATCTTTAACAGTCACAGTTCCATCGATATTTATTTTCACATCAATTTGTGTGCAAAATCCAGCCATTGCTTCGTCGATGCTATTATCAACTACTTCAAAAACAAGGTGATGAAGCCCATTTGAGCCAGTTCCGCCAATATACATTGATGGGCGTTTTCTTACCGCTTTCAATCCTTTCAAAACTTTAATCGTTCGTGCATCATATTTTGCAGTCATTTTTATCCTCGATTTTTTTATTTATTCTTCTAAATCTTCCAAAAATGAATCATAAATTCCTCTTTCGTCACTTATTTTAGGAATTTTACCCAAACTTACAATCAGATTTATTTTCGAAAGTTTCGGAATTTCCATTCCAAAAACTGGCTGACTGTAAATAATATTTCCTTTCGAAATTTCATTTGAGTATGAATAATTGATATTTCCAGATTTCAAACCGACATTTTGCAGCCGGATTTTGGCTTCTTCGACAGAAAGATTATCAAGAATTGGAACTTGGACAAGTTTTGGACCTTTGCTAACAATTACTTGAATTGTAAATCCCTTTTTCGCTTTGGAGGCAGGTTGAAGATGTTGTGAAATAATGCTTCCAGAAAGTATTTCATTATTATTCCGTTCGCCAATTTTTTCGATATACAAGTTTGATTTATATAAATCGTGTTTAGCTTTTTTGAAATTTTTTCCTGTTAAATCTGGAACCTCAATCTCATTTCGATGCTTCGTATAAATTATCAAAAAAGTCCGTGAAATCACAAATCCAAATGTGAAAATAATAATCAAACTGATGATTGCAAACGCAGTTGTTTTCCAAAATTTTTTATTGAATTTCATCGTTGATATAATTTATTAATGACTTTTTTTACAATCTTTTCCGAAGATAATAATTTTTCTTCCGACATTAATTTTATAATCTCTTTTTTCACAGAAATTCTATTGTAACCGAGTGAAATTAGTGCATTTTCTGCGTCGGATATCATTTGTTTTTCTGCTTTTGTGATAGAATATGTAGAAAGTTCTCCGTGTGCAAGCAAGTCAATTTTGTCTTTCAACTCGACGATAATTCTTTGTGAACTTTTTTTTCCGATTCCAGGAACTGTTGAAAGCAACTCAATATCTTGATTTGTCACCGCGAGAAATAGATTTTTAACAGAAATTCCAGAGAGAATTGAAATTGCGATTTTGGGTCCAATACCAGAAATTTTTATCAATAATTTGAAAATTTCTCTCTCTTCGATTGTGTGAAATCCAAAAAAAGCAATCTCATTTTCTCGGACATGATAATACAAAAAAAGTTTGCAATTTTCGCCGACAGCACCAATTGAATCGAATGTACTTATCGGAATGATGATTGCGTAACCGATTCCATTATTTTCGATGACAACTTTTGTTGTCTTTTTATCGCAAATTTTTCCCGAAATAAAATCGTACATTATATCACACTTTTGTTTTTTTGATGATGGCAAAGCGCAATCGCCAAAGCATCTGTAGCATCAAATGAAGTGGGCGTCTCTTTGAGATTTAAAATAGTTTTGACCATATATTGAATTTGCTGTTTCGAAGCATTTCCATTGCCAACAACTGATTTTTTTATCTCTCGTGGAGAGTATTCAAAAATTGGGATATTTTTTTCTGCAAGAGCCAGAATCACAACTCCACGAGCTTCGCCGAGCGAGAGAATTGACCTGATATTTTTTGCATAAAATATTGTCTCGATGCTCGCTTCATCTGGATTATATTTTTCAATTAGCAACTTGATTCTTGTATAAATTTCAGAAATTCTTTTTTGTAAAATTGTTTTGGAATCGATTTTTATCACACCAAAATCAATCGGCACAGTTTTCTTTTTATCTACTGAAAGAAATGCAAATCCAGTTGCAGTCGTGCCTGGATCAATTCCTAAAATTATTTGTTTGTTATTCATTTGAAATTTTGTCTAAAATTTCGTCATCGATTTGAAAATTTGCATAGACATTTTGAACATCATCAGAATTTTCCAAAGATTCAATTAATTTTATAATTTGAGATGCATTTTTATTCGCAGGAATTGTGTTTTGTGGAACATATTCCAGCTGTGCCCGTTCGATATTTACATTCTCTTTTTCCAAAGCAGCCACAACTTGATTCATTTTTTTTGAGGACACATATACGATGAAATATTCATCTTGCGCGCTGAAATCCTCGGCTCCACAATCGATTGCAACCATTCCAATTTCATCTTCAGAATGCTCGTTTTGTGGAAGCATAATTACACCGGTCTGTTTGAAATTCCACATAACTGCGCCTTTTTCGGCAAGATTACCGTTATTTTTTGTCAAAATATGTCTGATTTCTGCAACAGTTCTCTGCCTATTATCGGTTAAAGTTTCGATTATCAATGCGACACCGCCAGGCGCATAACCTTCGTAAATTACATTTTCGTATTTGATACCTGCGAGTTCGCCAGTTCCTTTTTTTATGGCTCTTTTGATGTTATCTTTTGGCATATTTACAGAATTTGCTTTTGAGACAACATTTTTCAATTTTACATTTGCTTCTGGATCTCCGCCGCCATCTCGAGCAGCAACGATAATTTCTCGGACAATTTTTGTGAATATCTTTCCCCGTTTGGCATCTTCTTTTGCCTTTTTATGTTTTATCGAACTCCACTTATTATGCCCTGACATTCTTCCTCCTGCGTTTATTCATCAGCTTTATTCTTTTCGATCACTTTTTTTGTGATGTCACCAGGAAGTTTTTGATAATATGCAAATTCTTGCGTGAAATACCCGCGTCCTTGCGTGAGTGATTTCAGAGAAGTATAATAAGAATACAATTCAGAAAGTGGCATTTCTGCGTTGATAATTTGTTTATTTTCTTTTTGAGACATTCCAAGAATTTTCCCACGCCGACTACTTATATCGCCCATCACATCACCCATATTTTCGACGGGAACGATAATTTGCATTTTATGAATTGGCTCGAGGAGAATTGGATTTGCCCTCATAAAGCCATCTTTCAGTGCGTTGCTAGCAGCAAGTTTGAACGAAAGTTCTGACGAATCAACTTCGTGAAATGTTCCGTCATAAAGTTCAACACAAATGTCAACAATCGGATAACCAGCCAATATACCATTTGTCATTTTTTCGACAAGACCTTTTTTAACACCTGGAATGAATTTACTCGGAATTGCTCCGCCGACGATAGAATTAATAAATTCGAACTCAGAACCAATTTCCTTTGACGAAATTTTTATGTAAACCTCACCATATTGTCCATGCCCCCCACTCTGCTTTTTGTGGCGATAATTTGCTTGCGAATTTCCTGTAATTGTTTCGCGATATGGAATTTTTGGCTCGAAAAGATTTGCTTCAACATTATATCGATTTTTCAATAACTTTAGTACAAGCGAAATCTGAATTTCTCCTTGTCCAGAAATAATATTCTCTTTTGTTTCGGAATTCATCACAGAATTTATACTCGGGTCAGCATCGGTGATTTTTGAAAGCGCCTCGCCAATTTTATCTTCATCAGATTGAGTTTTTGCTTTGATAGTTTTCCAATAAACTGGCTCTGGCATTTGAATTGGCTTAATAAACATACCCGCACCTTTTTCGTTAATCGAATTCAAGGTTTTCGCATTTTTTAATTTTACAAGTCCGCCAAAATCACCATCTGAAATGTGATCGGTTTCAATTCTTTTTTTTCCACAAATAAAATACTGTTGCCCAATTTTTTCCTTTGAACGCTTTTCGGCAATTTCAATTTCGTCTCCCGAGGAGAGTGAATTCGAAAACATTCTAACCAAAGAGATGTCGCCCAAATTTGGTTCTGAAAGTGATTTAAGGACATATCCAAGCTTTTTATTATATTTTTCTAAATCAATTTCATCTTCCTTTTCATTTTTCAAAATGCTAATTTTTTGAATATCTTTTGGAGATGGAAAAAAGTTTTCTATAACATTCAAAATTTCCATTATCCCAATATTTTTAGTTGCAGAACAGCAAAAAACTGGCAAAGTTGTGCGCTGAATAATTGATTTTTTTAGACCTGAATTAATTTCATCTTCAGAAAGTTTTTCTTCTTCAAAATATTTTTTCATCAAAGAATCATCAGATTCAGCAGCAGCTTCAATAACCTTTTCATGCCAATTTTCAACATCAGATTTTATCTCGCCAGGAATTTCAATTACTTTTCCACCGCTAAATGCTTTTTGCGAAACTGTATTTACAACGCCATTAAATTTTTCACTCAATCCAGTCGGAATTGTAATTGGCACGATAACTTGTTCAGAAATTCTTTGAAGCGAATTGATGATTTCCTCAAATTTTGCATTTTCCCTATCGATTTTATTTATGATAACTGCTTTGCAATTTTTTAATTTATCAGCATAATTTATCGCTTGCTCAGAAATTACCTCGATTCCATTTACGGCATTTATTACGAGAACAGCTGTCTCAACAGCCCTCAATGCCGAAATCATATCACCGCGAAAATCACCACAACCGGGCGTATCGATGATATTATATTTCGAAGAATTCCACTCAAGATAAGCCAAAGAGAGCATAATTGACATCCCTTTTTCTATCTCATTTTTATCGAAATCCATAGTTGTATTTCCGTCTTCAATTCTTCCCATTCGTGTGATTGCTTTGGAATTGTACAACATTGCCTCTGCTATCGAGGTTTTCCCTACTCCACTTGCTCCAACAAGTGCAAAATTTCGTAAATTTTCCATATCATATTTTTTCATTTATACTCCTTTTCAATTTTAAATATTTATGACCAAAAAAACTGTTTATTAAAAATGCTGTCAACCTTTTTATCTATCAAATATAAAAGGAGTTATATTTGATATTTTGGTTTGGAATTTGTGTAATAATTTATGCTAAAAAAAATAAAAATTTGTTGCTGAATATGAGGTAAATTTTTCCACATTATTTAACGACTTTTGAAAATCGTTTTACTAAAATATTGTAGCACGAGATTCCCAACTCGTGCATACTAAATATCAAAAATAACAGTTGCATAATAAATATTTTTCGCTTTCTTAATTTCGATATTATGATATGTTACTGCCTTTATTTCGCTGGTGATATTGTTGCAGTTTAATGTTTGAAAATAACAATCAATTGAAAGCTTTTGCTCGGAAAATTTCGTTATCTCAAACTTGTAAAAATAGCGATAATTCTGATTAATTTGAAATAAAATTTCTCGCAGAAAATCAATATACAAAACAGTTATTTCATTTGCGGAAAAGTTCAGTTGCATTTTAGTATGATTTTTTTTATTGCCTTTCTGCTTCTGATTGAATATGATTTCTGACAAAGAAATTGCGCTGTTTGTGAAAAGTTTTTGAATTGTATCGCCAAAAAATTTTATGGAAATATCTGCTGTGTGATTAATCAATTCATATTTCATTATTTTGAAATTCGTTAATTAAAATTTGGATTTTGCAATTTTATATTTCTATCCTTTTAAAACGCCTAAAGGACGAGTTCTAACAATCTTTTTTGCAAGTCCAGCAAGTGCGACTGCTTCCACAACTTCATTAACATCTTTGTAAGTTTCAGGACATTCTTCCACAAGAGTGCTTCGTTGAGCAGAATAAACGATAATTCCTCTACTTTTCAAATTATCTTTGACTTGATTGAAATTATATCTTCGTTTCGCTTCACGACGGCTCATAACTCTTCCAGCACCATGACAGCAGGAGCCAAATGTCTCTCTCATCGCTTGATTTGTGCCAATCATCAGAAATGAATTCGTTCCCATATCGCCTGGCACAACGACCGGTTGTCCGATTTTTTGGAATTCTTCTGCCAGTTCTGGTCGGTTTGGACCGAATGCGCGCGTCGCACCTTTTCGATGAACGCACAATTTTTTCTCTTTCCCATTTATATTATGTTTCTCAATTTTCGCGATATTATGGCAGACATCATAAATTAGTTTGAATCCCAATTCTGATTTTGAAATAGAGAGTGATTTCCGAAGAGATTTTTCAGCCAAACTCATTAGAACTTGACGATTAGCCCAGGCATAATTTGCTGCACAGGACATCGCTTGAAAATAATCAGTTCCAAGTTTTGATTTGAAAGGAGTACAAGCAAGTTGTTTGTCTGGAACAGAAAATTGAAGTTTATTCATTTGGCGCACCATTTGATGAAGATAGTCATCACAAATTTGAAACCCAAATCCTCGCGAACCGCTATGAACAATTAGAATCACCTGATTTTTTTCTAACGAAAAATGTTTTGCTAAATTTGGTTCAAAAATTTTATCAACGATTCCAATTTCCAGAAAATGATTTCCAGAGCCAAGTGTCCCCACTTGGTTCAGTCCTCGACTTCTTGCTCTCTGGCTAACTTTATCTGGATTTGCATCTTTCATTTGTCCGAAACTTTCTGTTGCATTCAAATCAGAAATTTCGCCATAACCTTGCTCAATTGCCCATTTTGCGCCTTTTGTCATAACCTCATTTTCTTCATTTTGGTTCAATCTTTTTATTGCATCGTGTGAGCCGACTCCGCTCGGAACAGAGTTATAGAAACCATTTACAATATTTTGGATTTTGTTTTTTATATCGTCATAAAATAAATTTGTTTTGCAAAATCGAACTCCACAATTTATGTCATATCCTACTCCGCCTGGTGAGATGATTCCATCTTCAATATCGAATGCAGCGACGCCTCCGATTGGAAATCCGTATCCATAATGGATGTCTGGCATCGCCATTGAATACTTCTGAATTCCTTGAAGAGAAGCGACATTCACCGCTTGCGAAAGTGCATTGTCATTGATTATTTGCTGAAGCATTGATTGAGTTGCGTAAAAGCGAACTGGCACGAGCATATTGTCTTTTCGTGAAATTTCCCAAATGGCTTCAGAAATTTTTTTTATCTCAAAATTCTTATATTGCACAATACTTCTCAAATTATTTATTTTTAATAATTTTTTTCAACGAATCTCTGATTTTTTCCACATCAACTTCTGTATTTATGCAAGGACCTTGAGGACGAATATTCAGAATTCCAAGCGTTTTAATTGGAAATGCTTCTTGAATTCCAGAAACCAAATCTCTGTAGCAAGCAACTGCGATGATTAATTTTGGTCGTTTTTCAAGAACAATTCTTCGTGCGAGAGTTCCACCTGTCGCAACTGCCACATTCACATTATATTCTTCAGCCAATTTGCAAATGGCGCCGATGTCACAGTTGCCACATCTTTCGCAATTTTTTGGGTCAATTGTTATTCTGATTAAGCAATCAGAATTTTGCAGGCAGTGAGGCAGCAAAATCAAAACATCTGAAGATTTGTATTTCAGTTTTAATGCACGAATCAACGAATCATTTACTTTGATAAAAGATTCGGCGATGGCCGATTTTGGAATTCTGAAAATTTTCCCAAAAAGAAGCGAGATTGGATACACAATTTGAATAAATAATTTTACAGCAAATTTTGCTATCAAGAAATTCTTTTCAAAAACTGAAGTGAGCAAAACTAAAATAGTTCCGACAACTAAAATCAGAAAAAAAATTCTTAAACCGGAAAGAAAAATTAGTGGCAAAGCATAATGGAATTCGTGCAAACGCGGTGAAATAAAATACCAAAGTGCCGTTACTATCGCCATTAATGAAATTAAACTGAAAACTGAAAGCCAGAGAAAAAGTTTTTTTGATACTGTTCTATTATTCATTTCTTCAACCAAATTTTGAATTAATTATATCTGGATGTCCCAAACTGAAAGCAAAAGCAGACATCTCATTTTTTCCTTCAGGTTTCACAATTTCAATTAAAATTGCTTCCGATTTAGTTCCGACAATTATCCCTTTATTTTTTATAATTTTCAAAATTTGTCCTGGATTTCCATCAAAATTTGAAATTAATTTTGCCTTTATAATTTTAATTTTTCTCGCCTGAAAATTTGTAAATGCTGCTGGATATGGCGCAAGTCCTCTAATCTGATTTACAATTTTTTCTGCAGATTGATTCCAGAAAATTTTTCGTAAATTTTTATCTATAAATTTTGAAAAAGTCGCCGCATTTTCATTTTGAGAAATTGGTTTGATTCCGCATTCATCAATTAACGAAATCGTTTCTATTACATCGTCAGCACCTTGTTTGCTTAATTTTTCAGACAAAATTCCATAATTATCTTCGGAGAGAATTTTCATTTTACTCTGATAAATAATATCGCCAGCATCCATTTTTTTGGTCATATAAATTATGGAATTCCCCGTCACTTTATCTCCATTAAAAAGTGCCCAATTTATAGGTGAAGGTCCTCGATATTTCGGCAGAAGCGATGGATGAAGATTTATGCATTTATGATTTGGAATATCAAGTATTTTTTGAGAGATAATTTTGCCGTATGCGACAGTCAGAATTAAATCTGGATTTAAATACTTTATCTTCTGAATAGCAGTTTTTTCATTAATATTTTCTGGTTGAAATATAGGAATATTCTTCTGCAAACAAATTTTTTTTATTGGCGAATATGATAATTTCTGTCCTCTACCACGTCCTTTGTCAGGTTGTGTAATTACTAAAATTGGAGTTAGTTTGTATTCGACTAATTTTGCAAGAGTCGGAACTGCAAATTCTGGAGTTCCTAAAAAAATGATTTTTTTTATTATTTTCACTTTGAAAAGAAAATTTTAATGAGCCAAAGCGATTTTTTTGAGTTTTCCCGAAATTAATTTTCTTCTAATTGGAGCAATTTTATCAACAAATAAAACTCCATCCAAATGGTCATATTCGTGTTGAACAACTCTTGCAAAAGTGTCAGTTGCATTATATTTTTTCCATTTACCATTCAAATTTTGAGCTTTGAAAACTACTTTTTGGGCACGCTTTACTTTTTCAAAAATTTCCGGAATACTTAGACATCCTTCCTGCTCATTTTGCGTTCCTTCAAAACTGAGTAGTATTGGATTTATAAAAATTTGAATTTCCCGATTTTTTTCATTTCCGAACCAAATTGGATTGATAACAAAAATTTTGACAGAATGTCCAATTTGCGGAGCAGCAAGTCCGATACCTTCATAATGTTTAATTGATTCGATTAGATTTTTTGTAATTTCGCGGATATTTTTATCAAAATTTGTGACAGGTTTCGCTTTTTCACGAAGAATTTCATCGCCAAAAAAACGCAACTTCTCAATCATATTTTAGTTAATTTTGTTCGCAATCGCATTTTTCGTCACTTCAATTTTAACATTATCAGCAATTTTTACCACAACGACATCGCCTTTGATGCTATAGATTGTGCCGATAATCCCGCCATTTGTAACAATTTTCTCATTCTTCTTAAGTTCGCTTCTCATCTTCACAATCTCTTTTTGTTTTTTTTGCTGCGGACGAAATATCAGAAGGTAAAGAATTACAAACATAATAATAATCGGCAGAAATCCAATTAATCCGCCTCCTTGCTGCGTAGGATCTTCAGCCGCATATAATAAATTAACAAACATCATTTTCTCCTTTTTTGTTTTTGATTTTTAAATTTACAAATTGTAAAATTTTGCTGTCAAACTTATTTTTTCAAAAGTGGAAGTTTTTCAAGCACTCGAAAAATTTCTTTATTTTTTTTCTGAATTTTTATCAAAGCAACTGCTTCTTTATTACGAAATTCATTTGTCCAAAATTTTTTTACTTCCTCAATCGTACTTGCAGGAATAAATTTTTGACAATCTTTTAAGATTTTGCTTTCAGCACGATAGAATTTTGACAATCGTTTCAAATGTTCCTTCGACTTTGGGAATACTTGTATATAGTTGTTAAAGCAATCGGAAAGAACTCCAAATTGAAAACTATAATGGTAAAAAAATAATTTATTATTCTGAAATATTTGATAAAATTTTTTATCGGAAAGAGATTCGAAGAATGATTCATTTTCGAGTATTTTTTGCCATTTTTCTAAAGCGAAATTCCCCAAAAAATACTTCCCAATTTTTTCAGATGAAAACATCAATTCAGCATTTTTTATACTTATGGAAATTTTTTCTTTTGAATTTACGATTTTATTTTTTTGAGGTGGTTTTTCAAAAATTATTATCTGATTTGGAAATTGAGATGCTATCGAATAATCGATTGTTTTATCGACATAACTTCTGCAGAAAAGTTCTTTTCCGGAATTTTGGTAACCGGTAATTATTCCCCACTCATTTTTCCCGAAAAGGTCTTTTGCTAAAATTGGAATTTTGCGGTCAATACTTTCAATTATTGCTTTTGGGATATCATTTTTTTTTGATTTTTTTATCTGTTTAAATTTTATTTCAAAATTATGAAGAATGAATTCAGCACAATTAAAACCTTCAATCGGGTTAAGACAATCCATTGAAAAATTTTCGTCAAATTGAATTCGATATGGAAATGACGAAAGACAAATCAAATCATCAAAACTAACTTTAACTTTGTAAAATCTCAGGATATTTATCAACGAGCCAAAAAAAGTATTTTCTCTTCCAGTTTTTTTTTCCAATCGTGAAATTTTTTCGATTCTTTTGGCATCGGAAAGAACTTTCGGACTTTGTTCTCTTTCTGCCAAATAAACTCCAAGTTCTCCTGGCAAAATTTGAAAATATTCTTCGGAATTACTTTTCAGAACCTTCAAAAATATACTTTGTAGATGCTGATATTTCACTTCCAATTCTTCCAAATGTGATTTTGACTTTACTTTTTCGTTATTATATTCGAGAATCCAATCGCCGATTTTGAGTCCAATATCTTCAATCTGACTTTGACCAAAAAATCCAGTAATTTGAAGTCCTTCAATTATCTCGCTTTTCATATATTTCCTTAAAAACTACATTTTTGGGAAATGAAAATCTTGTCAAGATTATTTTTTCTTATTTTAAATTTTTAATTTCTCTCTTTGTTTATTTTCACCATTCATTTTCCGACAACATCCCACGCTGTAATCATCCCCAATAATTTTTCATCTGCCTTTCCGTTGTGGGTAATAAACACTACTCCTAATCGGCGATTATTTCCTAATTCATTATCAAATAATTTCTGTATTTCAATGAGTGAAGCTGTTCTCATAGCAAATAGAAAATATTCACTTTGATGTTTATCATGTGGTAAAAATTCTCGGAACTCACTGATTTTAATATCTCTATCAACCGACACAATTTCATGCTTTACCAAATAGGAAAACACAACACTTTCACTAAAAACCCCCACCATTTTATCGTCTTCTATTACCGGGACATGCGTAAAAACTTTATCATTCATAACCCGCATTATATTAATTGCAATATCATTTAATGATGTTTTATAAATCTTTTCAGCCGGTACGGAAATAGAAAGTGCTTTAACAGGATTCAAAATTTTACTCAATACATCTTCATATTGATCTACTATTATTGAATGTGGCTCTGCAATAGGATGTGCAATTGCTCTATCTGGATTATGCACAATTGCATTTCGTAATTGAGAAAACTGAAGAAGATTTTCTTTTTGTGAACGAATAACTAAATCCTTTTCGGCAGCCTTCTTTATTAAAAAAGAATGGGATACATCATCGTCTCTTTCCAATCTTTTACGTAAATAATTGTCAAGTTGGTTATAGATATCCAGAAATCTAATTGATAGTTTTTTATCCATCACTCCACCTTCGCAAACATTGCCAATTTTGGGGTAACATTTTTAATTGATAATTGACAATTGATAATTATTTTACACTCCCCTCAACAATCTGTATTTCTTCATCTGTCAAACCATACAAATCATAAACCAATACATCAATTTCTCTTTCTAATCTGCTCG
>JACKQG010005004.1_pt1 | contig 14944 bp, 5 predicted proteins | sample 8237621 | NCBI WGS metagenome assembly JACKQG01 (sample SAMN15677084, study PRJNA649215) | marine metagenome | biome: marine; feature: Black Sea; material: saline water; isolation source: suspended particulate matter (SPM) from the Black Sea western gyre | collected 2013-06-09/2013-06-10 | depth... | reverse complement strand
CCGGAGACGGCTTTGGCCATGAGGGTTTTGCCGGTGCCGGGAGCGCCGACGAGGATGACGCCTTTGGGGATGCGTGCGCCGAGGGCGGCGAACTTCTGGGGTTCTTTGAGGAACTCGACGACTTCTTGCAGTCCTTCTTTGGCTTCTTCCACGCCGGCGACGTCCTCGAAGGTCACTGTGGGCCTGTCGCCGGTGAACATGCGCGCCCGGCTCCTGCCGAAGGAGAGTGCCTGATTCCCAGCTCCCTGGGCCTGGCGCAACAAGAAGATGAAAAACACGGCCACGAAAACCAGGGGCAGGAAGGTGGCCAGGATGGGCCCCCAGCTTTCCCAGCGGCTGGGCAAAGCGAACTCAATCTCCACGCCACCCAATGCCTCTTGTGACACGCCGAGATGGAGCAACGTTTCCAGGACAGTCGCATTCGGTTCTTTGCGCGAGAGAACCGCACTGCCATCGGTCCGCTCGATGTACAACTCATCCCCTCTGACGGTGATGCGCTCGACTTTGTCACTGTTGATGCCGGCGACCACTTGATCGAGGGGGATGATAGGCGTATCCTCTTGAGAACGGAAAAATGACGAAAACAGAAAGGCCCCTAATGCTATCAACAGAAGCAGGTAGATCAAGCCCCTGCGTGCTGAATGAGATTCCATGTTAAACAAACCTCGATACTCTAGTATTTTTCGTGTGCTTCTCGTTGTTCAAACCTTTTGACCCTGTGCTAGCGGTGAGCTACTGTGCTATTCCCCCATAATATATCATAAGAAGGGGCACACTGTCAAAAGAGTGAGCGCGAACTATTTGCCAAGGAAGGAGTGGGATGATATAATGCGGCCCTACTAGACAAATACTTGAGTATTGTCATTGAGAAATCAGACCATTCTCTGGTTTGACAATTCTGCTGACCTACGCTATCATAAATGCCGAATTGGCTGGCCGCTGTTGCTTTGCCTGGTCCGGGCCTTTGCGCCCACCGTGCCGAGGTGCTGAAGTGAAAAAGAGACTTTTGTCGCCGACAAATGGCTACCCTTGTCCTACAATACGGGTAGCCTTTGCTACGTGGTCATAGGCGATACCTCTGAGGCACTGGAGTTGAGCATTGCAGGTCCATTTTCACGAGCTATGTCAGAACATCTGGTTGAGTTGCTGTAACACATACTCTGTTTGCATAACATCCAAACTCCCGACACAGAGGAGGAAAGGAGGGCTGCGGCGAGAACCAACCATCTGTTTGTAAGTTCCCAGTAGATGAAAACAACCCCATTCAATAACAACCCAATAGTTTGAAAGGAGAGAAGAAGGAAATGAAAATGAAGAAGATTGTTTGGGCCTTGTTGGCCCTGATCGTTGTGACCAGCTTGCTCGTGGCCAGTTGCGGGCGGGCAACGCCCGAGCCCACGGACACCCCCGTGCCGGTGGAAAGGAAAGAGGAGCCTACGAAGGCGCCAGAGCCCACACCAGAGCCAGAACCAGCGGGACCATCGGGCACAGTGACTTTGTGGCATGCCTGGAAGGAGAACGAGATCGAGTCGCTGAACGACGTCATCGCTGCCTTCCAGGCCGAGAATCCCGACGTGCAGTTCGACGTGCTGTACGTGCCCTTCGATGACCTGCGCGGCAAGTTCGAGACCGCGGTGGCCACCGGTGGCGGCCCGAGCGTCCTGATCGGCGCGGCTGACTGGGGCCCGGCCCTGTTCGACGCCGAACTGGTGGCAGACCTGTCGCTCATGGCCGATACGGCCTTCCTGCGCACCATCAACCCTGCCGCCCTGGGCGCAGTCAAGTACAAGGGCGCGCTGATTGGTCTGCCCCAGACCATCAAGGGCGTGGTGATGTATCGCAACACGTCCATCATCCCCGAAGCCCCGGCAACCTTCGAAGACCTGGTGGCGGCAGCCAAGGCTGCGACCGCTGGCGACACGGTTGGCGCCAATCTGGAGTATGGTTTCTTCTTCGCTGCCGCACACCTCAACGGCGTCGGCGGCCTGTTGATGGACGAGAAGGGCAATCCGCTGTTCAATGATGCCAAGGGCGTGGAGTGGCTGAACCTGCTCAACTCCTTCAAGGACGCCGGTCCGACGGAGTACTACACGGACAACGACGTGAACCTGTTCAAGGCGGGCAAGGCGGGCGTCATCATTGACGGCACCTGGAACATGGCCGGCCTGGCCGAGGCCATCGGCGCCGAGAACCTGGCCGTGGATCCCTGGCCGAAGGGTATGTCCGGCTACGCGCAGACGGAGAACATCTACATGAGCGCCAACGCCGCAGGCGACGACCAGATGGCGGCCTGGGCGTTCATGGAGTTCTTCCTCTCGCCGGAAGCGCAGGCGCTGTTGGCCGATCCGACCAAGGCGGGGCACATCCCGGCCGTGGCTGGTGTGGAAGTCACCGACCCACTGATGGCCCAGGCGGCAGAGGCCTTTGCCGGTGGTGCGGCCTTCCCGGTCATCCCCGAGATGGGCGCTTACTGGGGGCCGATGGACACGGCGCTCAAGTCCGTCTTTGACGAGGGTGCCGATCCGGCTGCTGTTCTGAGCCAGGCCTACAACTCCGTCACCGCGGCCATCGCTGAAATCCGCGGCGAGGCTCCGCCCGAGGAAACCGTCGCCGGTACCGTGAGCCTGTGGCAGTCCTGGAAAGAAAACGAGATCGAGTCGCTGAACGCCGTCATCGCCGCCTTCCAGGAGAAGTATCCCGACGTGCAATTCGACGTGCTGTATGTGCCCTTCGATGACCTGCGCGGCAAGTTCGAGACCGCGGTGGCCACCGGCGGCGGCCCGAGCGTCCTGGTCGGCGCGGCTGACTGGGGCCCGGCGCTGTTCGACGCCGAACTGGTCGCTGATGTGCGCGGCTTCACCAGCGCACCCTTCTTGGCCTCCATCAACGAGGCGGCGCTGGGTGCGGTGGAGTACAAGGGCGCGCTGATCGGTTTGCCCCAGACCATCAAGGGCGTGGTGATGTATCGCAACACGTCTATCATCCCAGAAGCTCCGGCAACCTACGAAGATCTGGTGGCTGCGGCCCAGGCAGCGACGGCAGGCGATGTCGTCGGCGCCGACCTGGAGTACGGCTTCTTCTTCGCCGCTGCTCACCTGGACGGCGTGGGCGGGGCGTTGATGGACAAGAACGGCGACCCGTTGTTCAACGATGAGAAGGGTGTGGAGTGGCTGAACCTGCTCAACTCCTTCAAGGATGCCGGCCCGACGGAGTACTACACGGACAACGACGTGAACCTGTTCAAGGCGGGCAAGGCGGGCGTCATCATTGACGGCACCTGGAACATGGCCGGCCTGGCCGAGGCCATCGGCGCCGAGAACCTGGCCGTGGATCCCTGGCCGGCCTACGGCGATGGCCATCTCTCCGGCTACGCGCAGACGGAGAACATCTACATGAGCGCCAACGCCGCAGGCGACGACCAGATGGCGGCCTGGAAGTTCATGGAGTTCTTCCTCTCGCCGGAAGCGCAGGCGCTGTTGGCTGACCCGACCAAGGCGGGACACATCCCGGCTGTGGCTGGCGTGGAAGTCGCCGATCCGCTGATGCTGCAGGCGACGGAAGCCTTCGCCGCTGGTGCGGCCTTCCCGGTGATCCCCGAGATGGGCGCCTACTGGGGCCCGATGGACACGGCGCTCAAGTCCGTCTTCGACGAAGGCATGGACCCTGCTGAGGTGCTGCAGACGGCCTTCGAGAGCATCACGGCGGCCATCGAAGAGATCCGCGGTGGGTAACACCGGCCGTTCTCGCAGAAAGTGACGCAAAGGAACGCAGGTGAGGGCCTTGTCCCTTGCCTGCGTTCGTTCAACGTGGATGGAGGAGCACCTGACAGAACCTTGCTACCTTGCCAATGAGTTTCTTGCACGCTGAGCAAGAAAGCTAACCACGAAGACACCAAGATACGAAGTCCCCTTTTTGTTTTTCCCTTTGTGCCTTTGTGTCTTGGTGGTGAGATCTCCCCTTTTGGGTTCCGGCTTGTCCGGCTTGGGGAGGCCTGTAAGGTTTGAGTTAGCAAAGGAGTTGACCTATGGCTATAGCTGAAATCTCCGCCCGCTCTCCTGGCCAGCCCGGAGGCCGTTGGGCTGGGTTCCGCAAACGCCTGAAGGAATCCCGTACGGCCTGGCTGTACATCTTGCCCGCTGGCCTGGTCATGTTGTTCATCACCGTCATCCCTCAGCTCTACCAGATCTGGATGTCCTTCACCGACTACCGGGTCAGGAACCTGCGCTTCATCCTGTTCGATCCCAGCACATGGGAGAAGTACCTCCCGACCTTTGTTGGCCTACAGAACTATATCAAGGTCTTGACCAGCAGCCTGGCCATCGAGGACTACGATTTCTGGCGATTGCTGCTGTTCAACGTCACGTGGACGGTGACCAACGTCGCCTTCCACGTGGTACTGGGAGTGCTCATCGCCCTGGCGCTCAACAGCAAGAAACTCATTGGCCGGCGAATCTACCGTGCCCTGTTCGTGCTGCCCTGGGCCATCCCGCCCTACATCAGCGCTCTGACCTGGCGCAACATGTATGACGATCGCTTCGGGGCCTTCAATCAGCTCCTGGGGGTGATCAACAATTGGATCGGAACGAGCTTCCCCACGAACACGCGCTGGTTGACGCTCACCGCTCCCCCTATCGGTGGCCTGCTGAGCTTCTTGCCCCTGGCCTATTACTGCCTCCTCTTGGCCAACATCTGGTTGGGCTGGCCGTTCATGAGCGTGGTGGCCACGGGGGCGCTGCAATCCATCCCCGCCGAGTTGTACGAAGCAGCGTCAATAGACGGCGCCAGCGGCTGGCAGAAGCTGCGGAGTATCACCATCCCCTTGCTCCGTCCGGCGATGGTGCCGGCCATCATGCTGGGCACCATCTGGACTTTCAACCAGTTCAACGTGATTTACTTCATCTCACAGGGCGGCCCTTTTGGTCGCACCGAGATCCTGGTCACCCAGGCGTACAAACTGGTGACCGTACAGCGCTTGTACGGCGTGGCGGCTGCCTTTGGGTTTGTGGTCTTCTTCGTGCTGCTGATCTTCACTTTGCTTCAGAACCGCGTGACCCGAGGAACGGAGGCCTACTATGTCTAAGAGGATGAAAGAAGTCCTGAAGCAACTCGGCCTGCAAGCCTTCCTGCTTCTGATCGTCACCACGTCGGTGATGTTTCCGATCCTGTGGGTCGTTTCGCTGGCCCTGGACCCGCGCAACATAGACAAGCCGCTGGATCTGCGGTTGATTCCGCCCGGGGCCTCTTTCACCGCCTTTCGCCGCGTCTTGATCGAGCCCTTTGGGTTGCTGTGCAGGAATCCCACCGACCCTTCTACCTGCATGACCTTCGCACTGCTGCTCAAAAACAGCCTGCTTGTGGCCTTGGGCACGGCCTTGATCGCCGTGCTCCTGGGGGCCACCGCGGCCTATGCTTTCTCCCGCTTCAAGTTCATCGGACGCCAGGGCGGCATGTTGATGTTCATCATCCTGCAGATGCTGCCGACCACGGCCACCTTGGCCACGCTGTTCGTCTTGCTCAGCCAGATCAGGATCGGCGGCGAGTCCCTGCGGTTGACGCATCCGGGTTTGATGTTGGCCTATGCCTCCGGCGCGCTGCCCTTTGCCGTTTGGAACCTCAAAGGCTACTTCGATACGGTCCCCAAGGAGCTTGAGGAAGCCGCCCGCATTGATGGGGCCTCCGTGGCCCAGACCTTCTTCCGTATCATCCTGCCGCTCTCGGTTCCCTCGCTGGCGGTGACGGTGCTGTTCTCCTTCATGACCGGCTGGACGGAGTTCGTCATGGCCTGGACGTTCCTGGAGAACCCCTCCCGCTTCACCTTGGCCATGGCCTTACGCTCCATGCAGGGGCAGTTCGCCACGCCCTGGTCGGACTTCGCGGCCATGTCCATCCTGATGACCATCCCCATCGTCGTCCTGTTCTTCCTCCTGCAGCGCTACCTGGTGTCGGGGTTGACGGTGGGCGGAGTGAAGGGATAACGTCACTTGCTTCAGAACGTCGAGAAAATGTGCAGCGCCCCGCGAACCTGGCCGGGGCGCTGTTTCTACACAAGAGGATCATCATGAGACTGCGCACGAGCTTTCTGGGCACACTCCTGGCATTGGCTTTTCTGCTGGCCGCCTGCGGGCAGCCGGCACCGACGCCGACGCCTGTGCCACCGACGCCGACCAGCGCGCCGGCGGACACGCCGGCTCCGCCGCCTCCGACGCCCACGCTGGAGCCGGCGCCGGAAGCCGGCGAACCGCTCTACCTGAGCATCATCTGGCACCAGCACCAGCCGCTGTACTTCAAGGACCCGGAGACGGGCGTCTACCAGAAGCCCTGGGTGCGGCTGCACGCGGCCAAGGACTACGTGGACATGGCCGCCATCCTGGAGCAGTACCCCGACATCCAGGCCACCTTCAATCTCACGCCCTCGCTGCTGCGCCAGTTGCTTGATCTGGAAAGCGGCGCTGCGGACCTCTACCGGGTGCACACGGAAGTCCCGGCCACCCAGCTCAGCGGCGAGCAGAAGGCGTTCATCCGTGACCGCTTCTTCGACATCAACCCCAAGATCATCGCCCGCTTCCCCCGCTACCAGGAGATCGCCGACGACCAGCAGAACAGCGACGCCTGGGATGCGCAAACCTGGCTTGACTTGCAGGTGCTGTTCAACCTGGGCTGGACCGATCCCGACTTCCTGGCCGCCGCACCGCTGGCTGGTCTGGTGGCCCAGGGGCGGGATTTCGCCGAAGCAGACAAGGCCACCGTGCTGGCCGAGCACGACCGCCTGATCGCCGAGGTCATTCCCCTGCATCGAAGATTGCAGGACGAGGGCCGCATCGAGGTGACCATGACGCCCTTCTTCCATCCCATCCTGCCGCTGCTGGTGGACAGCACGCTGGCCCGCGTGGCCGTGTCCGACATCGAGCTGCCGCCTCGCTTCAGCTACCCTCGCGATGCCGTGGCGCAGTTCCAGGCGGGGGTGGACTTCTACACGGAACTCTTCGGACAGCCGCCCGCGGGCATGTGGCCGGCCGAGGGCGCTGTGGCCGAGGAAATCGTGGGCATGGTCAGCCGCGGTGGCATCCAGTGGATGGCCAGCGACGAAGAGGTGTTGGCCCGCAGCCTGGGCCAGAAGAGCTTCGGCCGCGATGCCCGCGAGGTCGTGCAGGAGCCGGACTTGCTTTACCGTCCCTACGTCGTGCAAGACCGGCCGCAGGACCCTGAGTTGTACGTCATTTTCCGGGACAAGGTCATCAGCGACAGGGTGGGCTTCACCTACAGCGGCAGCGAGGGATTGGCCGCGGCCCAGGATTTCGTGCAGCGCATCCTGGACATCCGCGCCAGGCTGGCAGAGGGCGGCGCCAGCGGCCCGCACCTGGTCGGCGTCATCCTCGATGGCGAAAACGCCTGGGAGCATTACCCCAACGACGGCAAGGAATTCCTGCACAACCTGTACCGCTTGCTGGAGGAGGAGCAGGCCCAGGGGACGATTCGCACCATCACGCCCAGCGATTTCATCTCCCGCTTTCCTGAGCAGCCGGCCATTGACCCGCTGTGGGCCGGCAGTTGGGTCAGCCCCGACTACCTGACCTGGATCGGCGAGGACGAGGAGAACCGCGCCTGGGACTATCTGGGCCGGGTACGGGAGTTCGTGGAGAAGCGCAAGAAGAACCTGGACGAGGCAACCCTGGCGGCGGTGATGGACGCCATCTACACCGCCGAGGGCAGCGACTGGTTCTGGTGGTACGGCGCCGATCAGAACAGCGGCGACGACGGCAGCTTCGATCTGCAATTCCGCCTGACTCTGCAGCGGGTCTACGAGCTGATGGGCGAAGAGGTGCCCACCTTCCTCAAGGTGCCGGTCATCCCGCAGACGGCTGTGGCCCCGGCCGCCGGGGCTTCGGCGATCATCACGCCGGCCATGGACGGCCTGGCGGGCGAGGACGAATGGCAGGGCGGTGGCACCTACACCGAGGAGGGCGGCGTGCAGGCCGGGCCGGAGCAACTCGTCAGCCAGCTCTGGTACGGCTTCGACAAGGCGCACCTCTACCTGCGGCTGGATGGACGGAGGCCCTGGGCCGACGTGGGCGACGAGACCCGCATCGGCTTCTACCTGACGCGGCCCGGCGGCGGGCCGGAGCAGCCCTTCAGCCGCATCGGCGCTGGCGAGACCCTGCTGGGCTTCGGCGCCCACGCCCTGGCCGAGGTGACCATCGCCGGCGAGGATGTGGCCATTGTCCTCTTCGCCGTGGACGAGAGCGGCGTTTACGTTCCCACCGACGCCGAGCTGCCGCTGGGCCTGGCGGGCAGCACGCTGGAGTTGGCCGTGCCCTACGAAGCGTTCGGCAAGCCCGACGCCGGCGACGTCTTCAAACTGCGCGTCGTGGTCAGCGAAGGCGAGCAGAGGGACATTCAGGTCGTGCCGGGCGGTGGCCCCGGCCAGTTGGTGGTGCCCGACCTGGGGTTGACCACGCCCATCCTCACCGTCGCCGACCCCGAAAAGGACGATCACGGCCCCGGCGGCTACGCCTATCCGCTGGATGGCGTCTTCGGCTCCCGCGCCTACGACCTGACCGAATTCGCCGTGGCCGAGGACGACAACAACCTGATCTTCCGCTTCACCTTCGGCGGCAAGCTCAACAACGACTGGGGCGCGCCCAACGGCATGGGCATCCACACGCTGGACGTCTACGTGGACGCCGCCGAGGGCGGCGAGCGCAAGCTGTTGCCGGGACGCAACGCCGCCCTGCCGGCCGACAGCGGCTGGGAATTCGCCCTCTGGGCCGAGGGGTGGACACCGGGCCTCTACGGCTCGCCCATGGCCGACTCCCCTGAGCCAGCGCCGATCGGCGACATCAGCACGCTGAACATCATCAGCGATCCGGGGCAGAGCAAGATCACGGTGCGCGTGGCCAAGAAGGTCTTCGCCGAGAGCCTGGGTCTGAGCGTGGATGCACTCGATCCGGCCGCGTGGGGCTACCTGGCCGTGGTCATGAGCCAGGAGGGCTACCCCAGCAGCGGTGTCTGGCGCATCCGCGACGTCAACGAAGCGGCGGCGCAGTGGCGGTTCGGCGGCGCGCCGCCGGGGAGCAACGTTCATCCGCGCATCATTGACGTGGCCTATCCCGCCGACTTTGACGTCAGCCAGGAGGAAGCGCTGAGCAGCTTCACGCCGCAGATGGTGGACGGCGCCGAGTTCGACGCGCTATCGCCCGACGACTTCGCCCAACTGCCGCTGCTGAGGCCGTAGCTCGCTCGCCCGGTGCTGGATGAAGGGATGGCCGGCAGCCAACCACTCACCCGCGGGGGAATCTGGGAAGATTCTGAACTTCTGGAAGCTGGAATCGTCGTTGCTGTCCCACTCATTGTGAGATTTGGCTTCTGCCAATGTTTAATGGTATAATTATGAAGGCAAGCTGGCCTTAGTACCCTCTCACTACTCTCTCAGTTCATCCTGCGGTCCTTCGCACATCCCGATTCTAGCAAAAAAGGAGGTTCAAGACAATGAAGACCAAAGCGAGAGGTCCATTTCCCTTTCGGCGTGGTTCCGCCTGTGCAGGACGCTGTCTCGTGGTCACGCTGACGTTGGGCCTGGTGCTGGCCTTGATGGCTGGCATGTGGGTGCCCGTCGCCTATGCCAAGCCGGCTGAGCCGGCAGTGCTGCTCCAGACCTACTTCGTGCCTGGCCCCGAGGCGCAGATTCGCGACACGCTGCTGGCCCTGTACAGCGGCACGGGCTCCGTCCTGCGCAGCGTGGTCTCCATCGCTGCTACCGCCGACAACACATTGATCTACTACGATCACTGGGAGGACGGCTACGAGCTGGACATCGAGCATCCCACGCAGGGCACGACGCAGGTGTGGGGTGACAACAACGCGGCGAACGGCATCCCGCCCGGTTTCGCCAGCGACGTGATCCACGCCGACGACATCGTCGCCCTGGAGAACGACGTCGCCCTGCCGCGCAACGCCACGGAGATCCGCTACGACGGCGGGGATAAGTTCGGCGTCAACAAGGGCATCGCCGTGACTCGTGCTGGGTGGGCCATCACACCAGGGCCGGTGCTGGCCGGAGCCATGGAAGTCCAGGACACCGGCAAGTACGGCACCCACTTCGAAGCGCCCGTGGGCGTGGATGTCAACGCTCACGAGATGTTTGAGTACGTGGGGCTGCTGGTCATGGCCGCCCAGAACGGTACCGTGGTGCAGATAGACCGCGACGGCAACGGCACTGTGGACGTCACACAGACGCTGAACCAGGGGCAGAGTGCTCAGGTGAACGGCGGCATCCGCAGCGGGGCCACGGTGACGGCCTCGCGGCCGGTACAGGTGCACCTGATCACCGGCGACATCAGCACGCACTACGAGTCGCGCTGGTACATGCTCTATCCCACAACTCAGTGGGATGACAGCTACTACAATCCCGTGGGCAGCACCGCGGTGGACGCTTACACCGGCAATCCCCAGGAAACCTACGTTTTCCTCTACAACCCGAACGGGTCGCTTATCACCGTCCAGTACCAGACGCAGGCGGGCGGTGGCAGCTTCGCCGTGTCGGCGGGCGGCGTTTACCAGTACGAGATGCCGCCCGACTCCGGCGCCCACTTCTACACCGGCGGCGGCGGTGATTTCTTCGCCATCGCCACCGTGGGCGCGGGCATCGTGCCCACGCCTGAGTACAACAACACCTACGACTGGGGCTTCAGCCTGGTGCCGGGGGGCAATCTGACGCCGGTGGCCGTCGTGGGCTGGGGGCCGGGCACCGCCGATCGCTCGGCCAACGGCAGCCCGGCCTGGGTGATGGCGGTAAACCCCACGACCCTCTACGTGGACTACGACGGCGACCCGACGACGGGGCCGCTGACCGATCCCCACGGCAGCCACTACGATGTGTCCTACACTCTGGCTGCCTACCAGTCTCAGAAGGTCTTCGACAACACCGACAACGATCAGACGGGCATGCGGTTGTACACCGTGGATGACACCCTGATCACGGCGGCCTGGGGTGAGGATCCGGCCACGGCGGGGGCCGGCAACCCGTACCTGGACTTGGGCACCACGATCCTGCCCTTCGTGCCCGATCCGCCGCAGATCGAGGTCGTGAAGACGCTACAGGTTCCACCGGATGGCGTGGCCACGGTCAACGAGACGGTCACCTTCGCCATCCGCGTCGCCAACACCGGCCCCAATGCCATCACGCAACTGCGCATCAGCGACAGCTACGACAGCGCTTGCATGCGCATGACCGCGGCGGACGTGATGCCCGATTCGCCGGCTGGCGGGCCGCCGTGGGCGCCGCCCGTGGTGTGGGACGCCAGCCTGGCGCCGTTCCTGCCGCTGCCCTCTGGAGAGGAGCTCACGCTGACCGTGGACTTCCTGGCCCATACCCCCAGCCAGGCCTGCATCAACACGGCTACGGTCACTGGTGTGGATGAGTACGGCCAGCCGGTGGGGCCGCTGATGGCCTCCGACGACGTGCTGATCGAGCCGGGGGGCGTTCTGGGCGACCTGGTGTGGTGGGACGTCAACGGCAACGGCCAGCAGGATGGCGGCGAGCCGGGCCTGGCCAACGTGCTGGTCAATCTCTACAACGGCAGCGCCGTCAAGGTGGCTACGGACATCACCGACGGGAGCGGCCTCTATCGTTTCGAGGAGTTGTGGCCGGACACCTACCGCATCGAGATTGACCCCAGCGAGTTCCTGCCCGGCGGGACGCTGCACAACTGGACCGCCAGCCCGCAGAACGTCGGCCCCGACACGACGGACTCCGATGGCGACCCCATCACCCACGACGTCACGACAACGGTGGTGGCGGCCGAAGTGGACACCAGCAACGACTTCGGGTTCGACGTCGTGTCGGATTATGAGATCAGCAAGCGACTGAACAGCTTCGAGCCGCTGGTGCCGGGCGAGCCGGTGAGCTTCACCATCCGCATCACCAACACCGGCGACAGTTGGATCACCGCCCTGCCGTTGCGGGACACCTACGATCCCACCTACCTGACCTACGGCTTCGGCGGCCAGTTCGCCGACCCCGACTCCGACGATCACATCAACGACGGGCAGATTGACTGGAGCGATCTGACGGTCAGCTTCGGCAGCGATCTGGCGCCGGGGGCCAGCTTCACGGTGAACGTTTTCTTCACAGCCAAGGAAGACACGACGCTGTTGGAGCCGGACGGCCGGACGATCAACACGGCCATGGTGCACGATGCCCTGGCTGATCCCGACGGCCCTGGGCCTCTGGGCTCCGAGGGGCCGCTGCCGCAGAAGTCGGACAGCGCTGGTGTACTGATCTTCTCTCCGGGCAAGTCCTCCATCGGCGATACCGTCTGGCGCGATAGCGATGGCGATGGCGAGCAGGACGCGGGGGAGGCGGGGATTGACGGCGTGTTGGTGAACCTGTACCTGGACGACGGTGATGCAAGCTTCGAGCCGGGAACCGATGACACCTTCCAGGACAGCATGACCACCGGCGAGAATCCGAGCGCCGCGGGATGGCATGGCTGGTATGACTTCGTGGGCCTGGCGGCCAATGGGTTGGCCTACTGGGTGGAGATAGACGACAGCAACTTCGCACCTGGCGGCCCGCTGGAGGGGCTGGCCCTCACCAGCCAGTTCACCTATGGCCCTGAACCAATGCGGGTGCTTCTGTGGGATGTCATCGTGGATTACGACAACGCCGATTTCGGCTATGCCCGGCCAGCCATTGACCTGGTGAAAACGGCGGGCAACGCGCCGGACGGCGGCATCGAGTACATCCGCGGCGCGGGGAACGTGGTCTTCCACTACACGGTGGCGAACGTCGGCGAGACGTATCTGTCGAACATCGTGGTCAGCGACGACGTGCACGGTGCCGTCTGCACCATCGCCGGGCCGCTGGCCCCCGCGGCTTCGCGGGCCTGCGACCGCACCTTCTGGGTAGATGGGGACGAGACGAACTGGGGCACGGCTACGGGCAACCCCACGGACAGCACGGGCAACGACATCCCGGACATTCCCAACGTTTCCGACACAGACGATGCCGTGGTGGAGGTGGTGAACCCGGCCATTGACCTGGTGAAGACGGCGGGCAACGCGCCGGACGGCGGCATCGAGTACATCCGAGGCGCGGGGAACGTGGCCTTCCACTACACGGTGACCAACGTCGGTGACACCTACCTGTCGAGTATCGTGGTCAGCGACGACGTGCATGGGGCCATCTGCACCATCGCCGGGCCGCTGGCGCCAGCCGCTTCGCAGGCTTGCGACCGCACCTTCTGGGTGGCTGGTGACGAGACGAACTGGGGCACAGCTACGGGCAATCCGACGGACAGCGGCGGCAACGATCTGCCGGATATCGCCGATGTCTCCGATAGCGACGATGCCGTGGTGGAGGTGGTGAACCCGGCCATTGACCTGGTGAAGACGGCGGGTGATGCCCTCGATGGTGAGGTGGAGCGAGTGCCGGGGCCGCCGCCGGTGAGCGTGACCTTCCACTACCTGGTCACCAACGTCGGCGACACGCACCTGTCGAACATCGTGGTCAATGACGATATCCACGGGTACATCTGCACCATCGCCGGGCCGCTGGCGCCGGCCGCTTCCCAGAGTTGTGATGGCACGTTCGCAGTCTTTGCCGACGAGACGAACTGGGGCACGGCCACGGGCAACCCCACGGACGGCGCTGGCAACGACCTGCCGGACATCCCCGATGTCTCCGACAGCGACGATGCACGGGTGGAGATCGAGCCGGTGGGCAGTCTGGGTGACCTGGTGTGGTGGGATGTCAACGGCAACGGCCAGCAGAACAGCGGCGAGCCAGGCATCCCCGACGTGCTGGTCAATCTCTACGATGGCAGCGCGGTCAAGATCGCCACGGGCGTGACCGACGGCAGCGGCTTCTACCGCTTCGATACGCTGCGGTCGGGCACCTATCGCATCGAGATTGACCCCAGCGAGTTCCTGCCGGGCGGCACGCTTCACAACTGGTATGCCAGCCCGCGCAACCTCGGCCCCGATGCCACCGACTCCGACGGTCATCTGACCACTCACGACATCGTCACGTTGCTGTCGCCGGGTGAGCAGGACATGACCAACGACTTCGGCTTCGACATCCTGCCGGACTACAGGATCAGCAAACGGCTGAACACGGTGGAGCCTGCAAGCACGGGCCAGGCGGTCAGTTTCACCATCCGCATCACCAACACCGGCGGGAGCTGGATCACCGTCCTGCCGCTGCGGGATACCTACGACCCGGTCTACCTGACCTACGGCTACGCCGCCCAGTTCGCCCGCCCCGACTCCGATGACCACGACAACGACGGACAGATTGACTGGAGCGATCTGACGGTCAGCTTGGGCACGGATCTGGCGCCGGGGGCCAGCTTCACGGTGGTCGTTACCTTCACGGCCCGAACGGACACGCAGCATTTGCCGGATCGCAGCACGGAGAACTGGGCCATCGTGCACGACGCCATCGCCGACGCCGACGGCCCTGGCCCTCTGGGGTCCGAAGGACTGCCACAGAGGTCGGACAGCGATACGGTGGAGATCGTCTTCCCCACGGCGGTGGCGATGGCCAGTTTCCAGGCTGTCGCACAGCCGGACGGCGCGCTGGTGCAGTGGCAGACGGCCAGCGAGGTGGAGATGCTAGGCTTCTACGTGCTGCGACAAACGGATGGTGGCGAGTTCGTGGCGGTCAATGAGGCGTTCATCTTCGCCGAGTACGCCGGAGCAGGGCAGGGTGCGTCCTATGCCTATGTGGACGCTGGCTTGCAGGCGGGCACCTACACCTACACACTGGAGGTGATCAAGCTCGACGGCAGCTCAGAGCGGTATGGACGGGCTGCGGTCACCATAGGCGGATGACCAGGTTGCTGCCTGCTATGCAGGAGAGTGTGGGAGAGTAAGAGGCGAGGGGCGTTTCCACGAACATGGAAACGCCCCTCTGTTATGAGCTGGCTGTCCCTTCCTGTTCCTC
>JACKQG010005003.1_pt1 | contig 14945 bp, 14 predicted proteins | sample 8237621 | NCBI WGS metagenome assembly JACKQG01 (sample SAMN15677084, study PRJNA649215) | marine metagenome | biome: marine; feature: Black Sea; material: saline water; isolation source: suspended particulate matter (SPM) from the Black Sea western gyre | collected 2013-06-09/2013-06-10 | depth... | reverse complement strand
CTCAACCGGGCCACGGTCCGCCCCCCGGCTCTCTTGGTTGCCGCGGCTGCCCTCGTGGCCGCCGTCATGTCGAGGTCGGGCCAGTTCCCCCCCCCCCCCTGGCTGCCCGACGCCATGGCTGGCCCAACTCCGGTTTCAGCCTTGATCCACGCCGCAACCATGGTCACGGCGGGCGTGTATCTGGTGGCTCGCTCAGCTCCACTCTATATGTTGGTTCCTCAAGCTCAAGGCATCGTTGCTATCGTTGGAGGGGCTACCGCCCTATTCGCTGCAACCATCGCTGTGGGTCAATACGATATTAAGAAAGTACTGGCATATTCAACGATATCCCAACTTGGCTTTATGGTTGCCGCCGTTGGAATGGGCGCCTTTGTCGCTGGCATGTTCCACCTGGTGACCCACGCTTTCTTCAAAGCGCTGCTCTTCCTTTCAGCTGGATCGGTGATCTTGGGCGTCGAGCGCGGCCATCATCACGGACACCACGATCACGACGATCATGGGCATGGCGACCATCATGATGACGAGAAAAGCGAGGTGTTCGACCCCGGGGATATGCGCAACATGGGCGGGATGCGCAAATCGATGCCGGTCACATTTTGGCTTTATATAATCGGCTCCTTAGCTCTGGCTGGAATTTTCCCCTTCGCGGGTTTTTGGTCGAAAGATGAGATCTTAGCCGAAGCTACGGCGCTAAACTTTACTGTTTATATTCTTCTGGCAATCGCTGCATTCTTCACGGCGTTCTACATGGGCCGCCAAATCTGGATGGTCTTCTATGGCAAACCCAAACATGAAGCCGCTGAACACGCCGAAGAGAGTCCCCCGATAATTACCGTGCCCTTGATGGTGCTGGCCGCGCTCTCGATTTTAGGCGGCGCGCTGAATCTGCCGGGCGTGGGAACTTTCACTCACTGGTTGGAGATGACCTACGAGAAATTCGACCTGCACCTGCACCATGGTGAGTTCAACTTGACCGTGGCGATCACCTCGACTGTTCTGGCCCTACTCGCAATTGGAATTTCCTGGCTCATCTATGGGCGCAAATCTGTTACCTTTGATCAGGCAGACCCACTCAAACGAATTCTAGGTCCCATCTTTGTGGGTATGGAAAACAAATGGTGGATCGATGAGCTTTATTGGGCCGTGATCCTAAATCCCTATATTGCCATTGCCAAATTCACCGCCGATGTCATCGACTGGCGCTTCTGGCATGACTGGTTCCACGACAAAGTTATCGCCGGAACCTTCAACTGGTTTAGCAAAACTTTCTTGGACAGTTGGATCGACCAGCGCGGTATCGACGGATTCGCAAACGGCCTGGCAGCTGGCACGAAAGAACTTGCCCAGCGCCTGAGCGGCATCCAGACTGGTTTTGTACGCAACTATGCTCTTTCAGTATTTGTCGGCGTAGTCGTTATTTTAGGTTATTTGATTTTGCAATAAAAGCTAACCGCGGAGACATAGAGTACGCAGAGCCGGGTAGCTAAGAGAACTCAACATCTTTATGATTTGTTTCTCCCCCCCTAAAATTGCTTAGCGCTCTCCGCGTCTCTGCGGTAAAAATGATGGACGAGGATAAATTATGAACCCAGTTTTAAATCCCCTAACCCTGGTGACCTTCTTCCCCCTCTTGGGTGTGTTGGCATTGTTCTTCATCCAATCCGACCGCAAGAACACCTTGAGATGGACAGCGTTGATCACATCCTTGATCACTTTTGGTATCTCGATGTGGCTGCTGGCCGAATTCAATGCCAAAGACCCAGAGCTGCAAATGGTGATCAACCTGCCCTGGATCCAGGTAGCTGGTTGGAATATCAGTTTTTATATGGGCGTGGACGGTTTGAGCATCTTGCTCGTTCTACTGACCACTTTCCTAACACCGATTTCCATACTTTCAACCTGGACAGCAATCGAAGAACGAGTAAAAGATTTCATGCTTTTCTTCCTGCTCCTCGAAGTTGGCATGCTGGGTGTTTTCTTGGCACAAGATCTTTTCCTCTTCTACGTTTTCTGGGAATTCACGCTGGTTCCGATGTATTTCCTGATCGGCATTTGGGGCGGTCCCAACCGCATGTACGCCGCGGTCAAGTTCTTCCTGTACACCATGGCTGGATCCTTGTTAATGCTCTTGGCTATCTTATGGTTGGGCATTTACCAGGACACATTTGCTGTTCCTGAACTGATCGCTAAAGGCGGCATTCCTGCGAATATTCAAATTTGGCTCTTCCTGGCCTTTGCGGCAGCCTTTGCCATCAAAGTGCCCATGTGGCCGCTGCACTCGTGGCTTCCTGATGCCCACGTCGAAGCACCCACCGCGGGTTCTGTGATCCTGGCAGGCGTATTGCTGAAAATGGGTACTTATGGTTTTGTGCGCTTCAACATCCCCCTTTTCCCAGCTGCAGCTGTGAAACTCGCACCCTGGATGGCGCTGCTGGCTGTGATTGGCATAATATACGGTGCAGCAGTTTCCTACGCACAGAAAGACATCAAAAAATTGGTTGCTTATTCCTCAGTCAGCCACCTGGGATTTGTGATGCTGGGCCTCTTTGCCCTCAACCCCCAGGGGATTCAAGGTGGCATTCTGCAAATGATCAATCACGGTTTGAGCACAGGCGCATTGTTCCTCTTGGTGGGTATGATCTATGAACAGACCCATACCCGCGATTTCGACGTCTATGGTGGTCTGTGGAAACTTACCCCTGTATTTGGTACCCTCTCTTTGATCGTTGTCCTATCCTCGATGGGTTTGCCCGGCCTGAACGGATTTGTCGGTGAATTTACGATTTTGCTGGGCGCCTTCGGCTCCGATGCCATCGGCAGCCCTTGGTACGCTGGACTGGCAGCCATTGGTGTAATCTTGGCCGCTGTCTATATGCTCTACATGTTCCAAAAGATGTTCCTGGGACCCGAAGGTTCCGTTGTCGAAGAAGTCAAGAAACACGGTCACGGCATCAAAGATTTGAACTTACGTGAGATCGTCACTCTGGTTCCGATCCTGATACTCATTTTCTGGATTGGTCTATACCCAAAGCCATTCTTCGCTTTGATGGCCCCTACGGTAGATAAACTTGTTGCTGCGGTACAAGCTGCGGCAGTCGCAATGCACTAATAAATGGGACACGGATTTCACGGATGAACACAGATGACTCTACTGCAAAAAGCCACCAAGCGAGTTTCCGCCCGAATAATTCGTGTCCAATAATAGAGAGATTCTATGACTAGTACTGATTTCCTCTCCATCCTTCCCATAATCATCCTGGTTGCCTGGGGTTGTGTATTATTGCTGGTGGATGTGTTCTCCAAGAAAAACACCTGGTTGACTCCTCTTCTGGCTGCGGCTGGTTTAATGGTCACCTTGGTATTTTCCATCGTCCAGTCTGGGACGACGTATACTGGCTTCAATGGGATGGTCGTTGTTGATGGTTTTTCTGGATTCCTGAATGTATTATTCGCCGTAAGCGGCTTAGCCGGAATCGCCCTGTCTTTTGACTATAACAAACGTATGGGACTGGATCGCGGTGAATACTATATATTGTTGTTATTCTCAATCAGTGGGATGATGCTGATGTCTGTGGCAGCCGACTTGATCGTGGTGTTCCTGGCCCTGGAGCTTCTCTCCATCCCACTCTACGTTTTGGCTGGGTTCGCCAGACCCAAACTGGATTCTGAAGAAGCAGCCATGAAATATTTCTTACTGGGTGCCTTTGCAGGTGGATTTGTAGTTTACGGCGTAGCATTAGCCTTTGGCGCCACCGGCTCGACAGCTCTAGGTGAGATTGTGGCTGCGGTAAACACTGGCACAGCCGACCTGACTCTGTTGACAATTGGTGCGGGGCTAATCATTGTGGGATTCGGCTTTAAAGTGGCCGTAGTTCCCTTCCAAATGTGGACCCCTGATGTCTACCAAGGCGCTCCCACTGGAGTAACGGCTTTCATGGCTGTTGGCGCAAAGGCAGCTGGTTTCGCCGCTCTGCTGCGCGTATTTGTTGCTGCTCTGCCCACTCTGTACGAACAAATCGTACCCATCATGTGGGTCATGGCAGCTTTGACAATGATTGTTGGGAACATCGTCGCCATCGCCCAAAGCAATATCAAGCGCATGTTGGCTTACTCCAGCATCGCACATGCCGGGTATATATTCATGGCGCTGGTCGCTTTCGGCCAGGCCGACGTCGCCCCAGATGCGGTATCCGCTGCTCTATTCTACCTTTTGGCGTATGCTGTTACCAACTTCGGTGCCTGGGCTGTGGTCATCGCCCTAGAAAAATCTGAAGGCAAAGGATTGCAACTGGACGACTATGCCGGCCTTGGGCGCAAATACCCTGCTTTAGCCGCAGCCATGTTGGTTTTCATGTTGTCCTTTACCGGGGTTCCCCCTACGTTGGGATTTATGGGAAAATTCTTCCTCTTCCGCACAGTTTTGCAAGCTGGGTTCGTCTGGTTGGCCATCATTGGCGTGCTGACCTCGTTGATCTCAGCTTATTACTACTTGCGCGTTTTGGTAATCATGTATATGCGTGATGGCGACCCAGAAGTCAACACTCCCTTCTTGCTCAATCTGACTACGGGGCTGACAGCTGTTGGCACAGTTGTCCTGAGTATCGTGTCTGTGCCGCTGTTCAAATGGGCAAGCCAGGCTGTATTGAAGATTTTCTAACGGATAATCTGTAAACAATAAAACCGGTCTTGGACAAAGTTCCGAGACCGGTTTTTGATTCTAGAATAAAAACTGAATTTCAAAGAAAAAGAGAATTAATTTCCCTTTTCTTTTTGTTCATTTTGTGTCCGAACTGAATACGTTTTCGGCATCTTGGCAATAAAGGTGCAGTCCACAGAACTAATGAAGGAAGGCCCACAACTACAAACTACATCGTCACAAGTCGTGGAATCATCCTGAATGCGGCCTTTTTGCACCCAGAATTGCAGCATCCCTTCCAAAGCATTACGGTCCACGCCAAGCTTGATGCTTAAATCGTTGAGCGTGATTGATCCATCAGCTTTTTCGATTTCGTGCAATACTTGATAGAGCATAATACCTATCCAAACAACAGTTTACCACCTTGGAATACAGCTAAAGCCATAATCCAGGCTAATACCAACTGACCAACCATACTAACCCACATCCACTTTGTTCCCAATTCCTGACGTTCAGCTGCAACAGCAACCACGCAGGGAGTATAGATCAAAACAAAGACCATAAATGCCAAACCTGCAAAGACACCATGCCCACCACTAGAGGCATCAAAACTGGCGTAGATTGCATTCATCAAATTAGTGGGTTCAGTTTCAACTTCTTCTTCAAATAGATCCACACCCACTATCAATGGCAGTGATTTCAAAGTATCAACGGTAGCACCCCAAAAGGTAAAAATAATCTCCCCTATTTCTTGCAGAAATCCATTGGATTCAGCATTCGTTTCAAGAACATCAGTCGTATAAATTTGAGCCATCGTACTTACGACGACTTCTTTAGCTAAAAAGCCAGTTATTAGCGAGCCGCTAGCCTGCCAATTTCCAAATCCTAGTGGTTTTAGAATTGGAGCAACAACTCGATTTACTGTAGCGAAGACACTGTGATCAACATCTGTTTCTGCAAAACTGCCCTGCCCGTTTACCGGGATGGCCAACAGTAGCCACAAGACAATGCTGGTTGCCATAATGATTGTCCAGGCGTTTTTTAAGAAAGTCCCAACACGCTCTTTTATATATAGCCAGACAGTTTTGACGTTGGGAGCGCGGTACGGCGGCAATTCGATGATCAACGCCGATTGCTCCTTGTTTTTGAATACAGTTTTTCTGAGGATGATTCCCAAACCAATAGCTGTAAGAATACCTAACAAATACATACTAAAGACGGCTGTACCCGCATAACGAGGGAAGAAAATTGCGCTAAATAAAATATAAACGGGAAGGCGGGCACCGCAACTCATGAAGGGCACTAATAAACCAGTGAGAATTCGGTCTTTCTCATTTTCAAGCGTTCGCGTTGAATAAAATGCGGGGACCGTACAGCCAAAACCAACCAACATAGGCAAAAAGCTTTTTCCATGAAGCCCAATCTTGCCCATTACTCTGTCCATCACATATGCCCCACGGGCCATGTACCCTGTATCTTCCAATACTGCCAATGCTAGGTATAAGAAGGTAAGCACCGGAACAAAAACCAATACACCACCCACACCAGCCACAATGCCATCTACAAATAAACTTGATACCCATGAATCTCTTAAGCCCAAAGTATTTAGAATGGCAACAATCATATTTCCGATCGGACCTGTAATCACGCCATCGATCCAATCAATATAGGGTGCGGAGACATCAGCCGTAAGTTTGAAAACAATCCACATCACAATAAAGAAAATCGGGATGCCTAGGTAACGATGAGTGACAATTTGATCGAAGCGATCAGTAAATGCCCGCTTGTCATCCAATGGCCGCTGAACTGTCGAATTGACTAGTTGATTGATCCAGCGATATCTACGATCAGCGATCTGGATATCCAGATCGTCTCCCTGAACTGATTTCAACAATTCTATGCTTTTTTGAGCAACCTTAATCAATGATGCCCCATCTTTTAAAGCCAGGAGTTTTATTTGGATATCACGATCTTCTTCCAGCAACTTGATCGCCAGCCATCGATGTGGAAACTGTTCAGCGATTACAGGTCGTTGGGCAATTTCATCTACTAATTGGTTGATCTGTTCCTCTAGTTCCTCCCCATAATCGATCTTAAATGATAGTTTTTTTTGCAAAGCTGTTTCAATGATACTCATAATAATGTTTGGTTTGCTGTATCGACAATTGCATCTATCAGATCACGCGTGCCTTCTTCTTTCCTGGCGACTGTGCGGATTACGGGCACGCTTAGTGCCTGGCTCAACCCTTCCCGCTCGATTTGAATATTCTTTGCTTCCGCAATATCAGACATATTCAATGCAATCACCACGGGCACATTCATCTCCAATACTTGTACAGCTAAATATAAATTTCGCTCGAGATTTGCGGCATCCAACACAGTAATGACAATGTCTGGTTTTTCTTGAACGATAAAATCTCGGGCTATTACTTCTTCTGGAGAAAAAGCGCTCATGCTATAAATTCCAGGAAGATCGACGATTTTGATATCGTAACCCCTGTGTTGAAATTCGCCTTCCTTCTTGGCGATAGTTTTGCCGGGCCAATTACCAACATGTTGCTTAGACCCGGTGATGGCATTGAATAACGATGTTTTTCCTGAATTTGGGTTGCCTGCTAGAGCAATTAGGAGTGGGTTCATACGTAGAGATTGTTCTATTTACTTTCTAATGTTTTAAAGTTAGTGATATTCAACAATAGGGTCAACCCGAATTTTGTTCGCCATTTCTCGGCCAATCGCAATTCGAAAACCTCGCACCGAGAGCAACAAAGGCCCTCCGTTGTTTTGGATAACGGATAATTCTACACCGGGGGTGAGACCCAGTTCTGTCAATCGGTGAGTAAATCGCCGGCCAGCATCGATCTTCGCTAACCGCACAGGTTGGTTTATAGCCACAGAAGATAGTTGATGGCTGTTATTCAAGGATTACCTCCACGATGATGTTTGCAGCGATGTTTTGAGCTACAGTTAAATGATTTCCTTTCTGTGTTTCCAAGTGTTGTGCACCAGAATGGTTGATAGCGATTACAGTTGCTTCCATTCCAGCATGGATCCCTTCATCTGCCAAGAAAGCGCGCGTATTCTCATCAGCATTTACACGGACGATTTGGCAATGCTGCCCTATTTTTATATCGGCCAAACGGATCTCAATAATTATTTCTTTTTCATCTCCCTGATAGATTGGAGAGCCATGGAAACAAACTTTAGGATCACCCAAAAATGTTGCTAATCGTTGCGCAACATCCCCATCGATGGCATGTTCCAAACGACAAGCAAATACATCTGCTTCATCAAGCCCTAATTTTAGTTCTCTTACCAGGAAAACTTCCCAAAGCCTTCGATGGCGCAAAATCCTCGTAGAGATTGCTCTTCCTTCATCCGTTAGCTCGACGCCTTTGTAAGGAGTATAAGTCACGAAACCAGCATCGGCCAATTTCTTGATCATCTGATTGACAGAAACTGGAAGTACTGAAAGCTCTTCCGCTAATTGTGGAATAGGGATGGGGGTGTCTGCACAATTTTCACAAATTTTGCGGATTGTCACCAAATACATTTCTTCGCTTTCAGTCAAGGTGTTATGGTGTGACATATAATTATTCCATTATAACTTATGTTTCACCATAAGAATACCCGAATCTGCAGATATCTTCAACAGATGGAAGTCACAAATCGCAAGTGACATCCATCGTCTCAGACTATTGCGGCTTTTTCACTCCCACACATTTGTGCAAACATGTTTAAAAAATCGGCACGCGGATTACGCAGAATGGGCAGATTCGCGCAGATCAAACCAAATTTTTGAAAAACCAATCTGGAAAATATGAATACCCTCGAAAAAAATCCGCGAAAATCTTTCGAATCCGTGCAATCCGCGTTCTATTTTTTGGATGTACGTTCGATAAACGAGTTTAATATTTTGGAGCAGTCGCAGTGAGAAACTCGATTTCTTGCAAAAGAATAGGATATGATGTATCCTGTTTATACCTATTGTGTAGGGCGAGAGGAGCTAAAGATGACAGAAAAACAACCCATTAATGCAGTATTTGAAGGTGGAGGCGTAAAAGGTGTTGGCCTGGTTGGAGCTGTTTCAGTTACTGAAGAGATGGGCTATCAGTTTAGGAGTGTAGCAGGAACATCTGCCGGTGCAATCGTGGCAGCTATGCTCGCTGCAGGGTACACAGCGGGGGATATGAAAGATATTCTCGATGAACTGAACTACAATGACCTGAAAGATCGCAGCCTAATTGATAAGATTCCACTTGTAGGGCCTATGGCTAGCATTGTATTCGAAAAGGGAATTTACGAGGGTCGATTCTTCGAAAATTTGATGCGGAGTTTATTGGAGACCAAAAACATACGAACATTTGGGGATTTGATAAACGAATAATATCCAGAAAACTCAAATTTCCGCTACAAACTACAAGTTATTGCAGCAGATTGTTCACGCGGGGAAATGCTGCTATTACCCAGAGATATCGCATATTATGGCATCCAACCCGAAAAACTTGGAGTGGCCAGAGCCGTTCGAATGAGCATGAGTATCCCATTTTTCTTTGAACCCGTACTTCTCCAAGACGCAAGCACTGGTTTCTCTAGTTATATTGTGGATGGAGGGGTTTTGAGTAATTACCCTGTGGGTATATTTGATGATAACGAATCTACACCTTGGCCCACGATTGGCTACAAACTAGTCGAACCAGATGAAGGAAAACCCAAAAAGATTACTGGACCAATAAGTTTATTCGCCGCTTTGTTTACCACAATGATGGAAGCCCACGACACGCGCTATATAAATGACCACAATTTCGCCCGAACAATACCCATCCCGACGAAAGGTATCCAAACCGCAGATTTTGACATTACACGAGAAAGAAGCGAAGAGTTGTATCATTCTGGACGAGAAGCTGCGAAAGATTTCTTCCAACGCTGGGATTTCGAGAAATGGAAGGAGAAGTACCAAAAATCTGATCTTGGCAGCAGGCGGAATCGTGTCTTGTAAAACTCCGCAATGCGCCTTTATTGAAATTAAGGCAACGATATGAGATCTACAGTGTTATCATAATCGAAAGAGATGCTAAAAATTATTCAATAAGGAGATAATTATGGATTTCATTCTTTTCATCATCATTGGTGCGGTAGCTGGTTGGGCAGCAGGAAAGATATTCAAAGGCGATGGCTTTGGCCTGATTGGCAATATCATCGTCGGTGTTATCGGCGCCTTGTTGGGTGGCTGGGTTTTAGGGCTGGTAGGCATCAGCTTCGGCGGCCTGATTGGCTCGCTGGTCACAGCCATAATCGGTGCATTACTCCTGCTTTGGATCGTGAGCCTGATCAAGAAATAAGATCATTCGATTCAAAAATAGGGCTGCATCTCATCGATACAGCCCTATTTTTCTTCGTGCAATTCGTCGTCTATACTAATTTTTCCAACAATTCCCGGTAGTACTGGTAGTTCTCAAAGGGGATGTACTCTCGCACGCGACCATCTAGCAATGGAATATACCCACCCTGCTCTAAAAGTGGAGGCACGACGCGCTCAACTTCTCGCTTAATTGCAGCCTTATCCCCTAGCAAATTATCCAGGTCAATGCCTGCCATCAACCGAAGATCATTACCAAACTCACGACGGATATCCAGATAATCCATGGCGGTTGGTTCTACTTCACAGGCCCAAAGACAGTTGATACCATAATCAATAGCACCAGGAATGATCACTCGCGTGTTGGCATATGTACGCAAGATGCGCGACTCTACGCCATGCTTATCCACAACTTCCATCAGCGGTCGAAGACTCTTGAGTACATATTCCTCGTGCATTTTAGGAGAAACTAACGAGCCATCATTACCTCCAATCGGCTCGCTGAAAACTACTGCATCAACCATCACATCTTGCAGAATGCGGTCGGTCAATTTGGCTGCGAATTCTCCATACAGATTCATCAACTCGATTACAAAATCGGGCTCGTCCGTGAGCAAATACATCACTTCTTCGAATCGTCCCCATCCCATCACACCCAATGTCAGGAACAACCCTTCGTGGACACGCAGCATGAGAGGGTAATCCCGCTCGCGCAATCCCTTAACTCGTTTATTCCAATTATCTGGCATTCGAATTGGATCGTCTGGATCAAGGTTGGCACGCAGATTATCTAACTCGGACACACTCGTAGGCCATTGCTCCAGGGACGGGTGAGGGTCTAAATTTAGATAAATCTCCTCGCGCCGATCATAGGCAAACTTTCTTGCAAGATCCTTTTCGGTTCTTACCCCATGTTGTTTCCACTTTTTGAAAACCCCCGAACGGATTCCCTCTCCAAAGAGAGGTACTCGATCAGGATTGCCTCTGTGCAGGGTTTCAAGAAATCGTTGACGACTATTCATGTTGGCAGCCTCCTGCACAATATTTTACCCCGATACTAGCTTAACATTTTGAACTTTATTGGGGAATTCGTTATGCTACCGTCTATGAACACACTTTATACGGAAATATTATGGCGTTGACCATGCAACTGTTGGAACCTTCCAGCGACTTCAATTTTTGGAAAACCCTATCGATGCCGGATATTCACTTGCTCGAAGCAGGTTCAGATAAAGGTACCTAGATTCATCACTTATGGAGTGATATCAGTTGATCATGATCTCTCTCATATTCCCCCAGATCAAACCCCTAACATCAAACGAGATTTCTCTATACAGGTATATGGACCAATCACTGTAAGTTGATCACCGCTCTCCAGGTGGGTATCTCCATTGGGCACGATCAACTGCTCATTCTTCCGCACCGCCAGAATCATCAAATCTTCTGGTAAATCCAGATCCCGTAAAGGTTGATGTAACATGTTGGCATTACGTACAGTGACCTCGCAAACTTCTTTGTCATCATCAGTCCGGGTTAGCAACTCATAAATTGTAGGGTTGCGTATGAGCAGCGCCAGCAACATTGCTTGATCTGTTGCAGCGTTCATGGGGGTTACACCGATCTTCTCAAAACGTTGGATTTCCCCCGGCACAGTGACTCGAGAGACCACATGATCGATACCATATGTAGAGCGCACGAAATCGCACACGCGATAATTTTTCTCTACGTTGCTATAAACACATACCAGTCGATTAGCCTGATTCAAATAAGGTTCAGCAGCAGGATCGTACCGGTCTGCGCGTGCGAGTATCGCTTCGAAGCCGCGGTTGCGAGCACGCTCTATTCGCTCTTCTTTTGAATCGATGATCACGACTTGATCATTGTGTCCGCGGATTTGTTCGGCTACTTGCAACGCCAAAATCCCAGCACCCACTACGATGGTCGGGCGTTGTTCATCGCGCTCACCCTCGGGAGCAGTACGAACAAAGATCAACGGAGCCAACGTAACCGTAATAATCGCCACCAGGATGATAGCCGCGTTGACGGGATCCGTGATCACGCCCAAACGCAGTCCGATGGCAGAAGCCGCGATGATCAACGATAAACGTGCTGAGAGCAGCGATCCAGCACTGAGAGTCTCACGCCAGCTAAAATTCAAACGGAATACCAGCGAAGGCAGCATCTTCACCAAGATCGCCGCCACCAGCAAAATAGGTAATAAGAGCAGCGCTTGAGATGAAGATGCCAGGGCTGCAAGGTTGAAATCCACCCCCACCATGATGAAGAAAATTGGAATAAAGAAGCCAAAACCAAAAGATTCTAACTGGTGCATGGTTTCCGCATCTTCATGAGTACTTAGTAAGGAGACAATTGCTCCAGCTAAAAACGCACCCAAGATGATTTCCGTTCCTAACATCTCAGCCAGAGCGACAAAGATCAGCATGATCGTAAAGGCAATGCGGATTTTAATTTGAGCGGTCGCCGTGCTGAGTTCATCCAGCAGGCGGCGCACCCCAGGGATGCGGTTGAAAAACAACATTCCAAACTGGTACATCAGGAAAAACGCCACAAAGAGCACACCAATGAGCAGAATATCTAGGGTTAGGCCATGGGATAGTGCTGCTACGACTACCGTGATCAACAGCATGGTGGCAAAATCAGCGATCAAAGCAGCGATAAGCAAAGTCTGCCCAAAGCGTCCGCTGCTCAGGCCGCGCTCTTTGAGCACTGGTACTACCACACCGAGAGAGGTTGTTGAAAGGATCAAGGCTATCATCCAAGGATTGGAAACCAATTCCATCTTGACCAGCAAAAATCCTACTAGAGAAGACAAGGTCAAGGTTAAGACGAAGCTCAACCCGCCTAACGGCAATGGCCCCCAAGGTTGTTTCCCTGATTGTGCGCGCCCTGAGGACATTGAACCGATGCTGGAGAAATCGATCTCCATGCCTGAAAGGAACATCAAAAAGACAAAACCTAATTCAGCCAGTAGATCTAGAATAGGATCATGGTGCTGCACCCATCCCAGGCCACTGCGACCGACGATGATGCCGACAATGATCTCTCCAACAACGATGGGCAAACGCAGGCGCTTAAATCGTGAAAGTGTAATTGGAACAAGCAACGCTAACATTACAACGATCAACAGGGGATAAAACGATAAAGATTCTTCCATATTTTCTCTCTATTTTCCACCAAGATAAAGGAGCACTAAGGATTATATCTCTCTTAGTGCTCCCTTGTAATCATCAAGTTACTTAAAATCTTTTATTTTGGTTTTTTATCACCATACAACTTGCGGTGAACGATGCTTAATTCACGCACTTGATCTACAGCCCGATATGATGAACGCACCAACGGCGCACTCTCCACCCATTGAAAGCCAATCTCCAAACCGAATTGCTTGAGTTCTTCGAATTCTTCCGGTGTGTAATAGCACTCGATGGGCAAATGTTTGCGACTGGGCTGCAAATATTGACCAATGGTTAGAATATCAACACCCCAATCGCGCTGATCGCGCATCGTGGTCTTGATTTCATCCATCGTTTCACCCAAACCCACCATAATGCCCGACTTGGTGAGTACTTCGGGGTCAAGCTTCTTGGCATTGCGCAGAGTTTCCCCAGCCCAGGCATAATTATCCTGCGGTTGGACACCCTTAAACAAGCGTTGCACAGTCTCCACATTGTGATTGAGAATCTCAGGGCGAGCTTCCATGACTATGCGCAGAGCTTCTACGCTGCCCTTGAAATCGGGAATCAATACCTCGATGGAACATCCTGGCAGCAACTCACGAATACGCCGGATCACCATAGCAAAAATCGGCGCGCCCCCATCGCGACGGTCATCGCGATTGACGCTGGTGATTACCGCATGTTTGAGCTTCATTTTAGCTACGGCCTGGGCAATGCGCTCGGGCTCATCCCAATCTAAAAACGACGGTTTTCCATGTTTAATATCGCAAAAGCCGCACGTACGCGTACACACATCCCCCAACATCAAGAATGTTGCCGTACCCGCTCCCCAGCACTCGCCCAAATTGGGGCACATGGCCTCTTCGCAAACGGTGTGCAATTCCTTGGACCGCATCAGGTTCTGTATTTCCTGGTAGGTTTCACCCATGGGGGCACGTACCTTGATCCACGGCGGACGTCGCTTGGGAGTGGTATCAATTTCTATGGATTTAATTCGATCACGGGTTGGGGTAACAGGCATGAATTCTCCTTGAATGCTGCAAATCGCCCCTAATTCTACCCCTCCTATCCACTTTGATCAAATAAGAGGAGTATATGAATCAATAGAGACGTTCCGTCGGAACGTCTCTATAATTATTATTGGCAAATCAACTAATTTTGGATTTCTTCGACCTTGAGGCGAATCCCGCTAACTGACAGGACTTCCACGCGGGAACCTGGGGTGATCGGCGTGCCCTGGGCGGATTCTGCGCTCCAAAGCTCGCCGCCTACTTGCACAGAACCAGGCCCGAAAACAGGAATCTCATCTCTGACTGTACCCACGCGTCCCACCAGGGCTTCGCGACCTGTGCGAACTGGTACCCTTTGTGCGCGAATTGCGAATGCCAGGGCAACAGCAAATATCCCCCCCGTAATTAATGAGCTGACAACAACCAAGGGCACAGAAACACGCTGGAATTGCGGCGTCGCCGGGGAATTGAACAGTACCAATGCCCCAACAATTAATGAGCCGACTCCTGCGGCAGTGAGCGCTCCGTGCGTTGGCGCTTTGATATCCAAAACAAACAGCACAAACGCGGTCGCTAAGAAAATCAACCCAAACCAATTGACCGGCAAAACCCCCAACCCGAATGTCGCCAGGGAAAGACAGACAACGCCGATGAAACCCGCCGTCCATCCGCCCGGGTTGGAGAGCTCGATCAAAATTGCCTGAACGCCAATAGTTAACAAAATGAAGACAATATTTGGGTTAGTC
>JACKQG010005002.1_pt1 | contig 14956 bp, 13 predicted proteins | sample 8237621 | NCBI WGS metagenome assembly JACKQG01 (sample SAMN15677084, study PRJNA649215) | marine metagenome | biome: marine; feature: Black Sea; material: saline water; isolation source: suspended particulate matter (SPM) from the Black Sea western gyre | collected 2013-06-09/2013-06-10 | depth... | reverse complement strand
ACATTCACCCGAACTGCCGCTTTAATTTGGGAAGATTGAATTTTGGATTTTACCGCTTGAATAAAATCTTTGTATTCCGTGGTTTTGATTAATTTAGCCATGGTTTATATCTTCCAATTTTTTCTTTTTACTTAAATAGTCCACGGTGCTCTCATGGGTCTAAATAAAAGACGGTTCGCTTCAGGATCATTAGGGAAAATTTCTTTATCCGGATTCCAATTCAATTTCCGTCCGGTCAAAATAGCAATTTCGCCCAAGTTGGGAACAGACGTGGAACGATGTCCTATTTCACAAGGTGTAATAGTTTCTTTTCGAGAACGGATACAATCCACAAAATTTTGGTAATGGTCTTTGCTATCATACAAATGAATTTCGTTGGGAGCGATCCATTCGTGTAATATGCTGGCCGGTTCGGCGGAAATCTGTCCACGACTCACATTCACCCAACCTTTATCGCCAACCCAAGTAGCTCCGCCTTTGTTGCCCCGATTTGCTACATTTAGGTGGACGCCATTTTTGTATTTATAATTTAAATTAAAATCGATGGGAACATTAAACATGCCTTCTTTTGGGATAGAGCCAACACCTTCCACTTCCACAGGACCAGAACGATCTTCGCCCAATCCCCATTGAGCAATATCAATATGATGAACGCCCCAATCTGTGAGTCCCCCAAACCCATAATCCTGAATGTAGCGCCAGCTGTAATGGGCAATTTTCCTATAAGGAACTTTGGGTGCAGGTCCCAACCAGAAATCCCAATTCAATCCATCAGGAACCGGGACAATTGGGTGGGGTTCCATGGCCGCTTTCCCTGCAGGAATGCCTACAGTTACACTATGCACTTTTCCTACACGTCCATTTTGGACCAATTCGCAAGCCAGCCGAAATCGTTCATCAGAGCGCTGTTGTGTTCCTGTTTGAAAAATGACGTTATATTGTTCAACTGCATCGCATAAGGCTCTGCCTTCACGAATGGTTCGAGTGAGTGGCTTTTGACTATAAATATCCAACCCTACTTTTGCAGCTGCGATGGCAGCCACGCCATGCCAATGATCCGGAGTGGCAATATGCACAGCATCTAAATCAGTGCGCAGGAATAATTCTCGGAAATCAGAATATAGGGCACAATCTTCATTATCGTTGGTGGCATCTACAATACTTTTTCCACGCATTAAGTTGGCACGATCCACATCGCAAACAGCGACAAATTGCACACCATCTTTATGAATAAGATTTCGTAAATCCACGCGTCCTTGTCCACCCAAACCAATGGATGCCATAATAATTCGATCGCTGGGAGCAGTATGTCCGTCTCGACCCAAGGCTCTTGCAGGGATAAACATGGGAAGAGCTGCAGCACCTAATAAAGCACTGGTTGATTTAATGAATTGGCGTCTATTTATTTTTTTATCGTTCAAGTTTTTAATACAAGTGTATTCTCATTATCAAAATTACATTTTTTGTTAGTGCGTAGCAATACGTTGCATATAGTTGCAATATGTAGTAAATTATTCATATTAATTAAAAGGATTAGCCATGAGCCAAAATGTGATTAGAATCGATTCTGAATTATTTAACACAGCAAAATCTATTGCAAATGTAGAACACCGGTCCGTTCCGAAACAGATAGAATATTGGGCAAAAATCGGACGCATTGCTATTGAGAATCCTGATTTATCATACAAAATGATTCACAATATTTTACTGGGCCTTTCTCAAGCGGAAAATGGTGAAACGGAAGACTATTCATTTGGTCAATTTGAAGATTAAAGTCAAGGTAACGCCCCTGTTTAAACGACAAGCCAAAAAATTGTTTAAACATACCAAAAAAGAATTGGATGATCAAATTAAGTCCATTATTGAAAATCCAACGATTGGCGATAGAAAACAGGGTGATTTGGCTGATGTTTTTGTTCATAAGTTTAAAATAAAAACGAATTTATTTTTACTTGCCTATACATTTGACCCCAATACAAGAATATTAATCATGATTGGTTCACACGAGAATTTTTATCGGGACTTGAAGAAATATAGATAGCATGATTTATTTATCTTTCAAATTTGATATTCGATAAATGTCCGCCATTTTGTGCTCGTAAACGCGCGCAAGCACCCCAGCCACCACCACCTTCATTAATAATCTTTAGTAGAAGCGTATTCCAACCTTGGCTCAATTGGGCTTCCACGACATCATCCCCAGGAGAAACACCGCGGCCAACAGAATGTAAATGAACCAAATCATCATTCATCCACGCTTTAATACCATCATTACTCCCCATTTCTAATCGGACAGTTTGATCAATATTTGACCATACTTTTGTTTTGAGATAAACGACGGCAACGAGACTGGTTTTGAGTCCAGCAAGATCTACGTGCCAATAATTATTTTTATCGGAAAACGCCGGTACTTTCCGCCAAAGGGGATAGGCATCCCAATCTTTTTCCGGATCGAATTGAGTAGAATATAAACTTTGTCCATCCGTAGCAAATGGTTCTGACATCATCCATTCGGTTATATAATCTTCCAATCGCTGGATTTTATTTAACACCGATTGTGCAATTCGTTGATGATTCGAGCTGGAAGATTTTTGAATAATATTATTAAGGACAAGACTGCATTCTTCAGGATAAAAGGATTGAATATTTTTAGCAATAGAAATACAAGCTGATTCCGCATTCAGTCCCAACGAACCGTCCTTTAAAAATTGCTGCGCCATTTTAAATGCTTCTATGGATTGCCCAGATTCGAGTCCTTTCAAAAGTGCTTTTGTTTCATCATCATTATTACAGGAAGATAAAACTGTATCATACAGTCGGAGTGATGCTTCAATATTTCGAGACTTATTTACACCAATCAACTTTATGGATGCTTCAATAGCCAAAGCCTTTTGATTTGAATCTTTTGCTGAACCGATTATTTTCATAATGGGAGAAAGGGGTTGATCGTTTGGCCAATCAGATAATGCTATTATGGTGGTCTGTTGTATTTCGGACGACAAATCCTTGAGCAGGGCAGTTAACGTTGGTAAAGTATCACTGTCCTTAAACTCGCCCAAAATGCGAATGAGAGATAATTTAGCTTCATTCGTTTTAGCCTTGTTCAAAGCATTCACCAATAAATTGCCATCAGCTTTGTACGAACTCGAGACTAATAATCCAGTGATCGTTTTTTCGAGTTCATTTCTTTCTTCATCATTTTGTGAATCAATTAATAATTGAATACACTCTTTTATGTATGGTCTTGAAGCAATGACAGTTAATGCTTTAACCGCTTCTACTCGAACATTTTCATTCTTATGTGACGCCAATCGAAGAATGGGTTTTATGGCGTCATTTATTTGTCTTTTTTTAATGGCACGAATAAGTTCTACTTTAATGTCATTATTTCTATTAGATAGTCCAGATAGAATGGATGAATTAATCTTGGCTCCATTTAGTTTATATAAACTATTTTGGGCCGTTTCTTTTTCTTTTCCTTCACTATTTGCAGCATGCTCCGCCAATATTTTTACAATTTTAGGGTCTACAATATTTTTAGCAGCACTTAATGCAGCGATACGAACATTACCGTGTTTACTCTTCAAGGATGATTTGATAATTTTATCTACTTTAGGATTATTAGCATATTGCGCCAAAGAAGATAATAGTTGAATTTTTTCGTTAGGCACCATCTTCGGGAATTCTTTGACTGAAGCAAAAATATCGATGAATTCGGTTAAATGAATATCACGCCACCGTACGCGAACATTATCTCCGGAATGAATTTGAAGTGAAATGGAACCCACACCTTTCCCGATTTTCTTATCAAACATATTGACCATTTTTATACCATTGAGCCATGTCTGAACATGATCGCCAATGACTTTAACTCGCAATTTATTCCAACTCCCTTGAGCTAATACCATTTCTTTTTGATCAGGAATTTTCTCTAACCAACCCCGACCATAGGATTCATAAATGCCACCTGTATCATGTCCCTTTGGTGCTACTTCAACCTGCCAACCGGATACTTTGGTTCCTTCAAAAGTAGAACGGAAAAAGACGCCACTATTTCCGTCCGATTCTTGTTTAAACAAGAGAGATAAATCAAAATCTTTATACATTTTTTTGGTGGAAAGATATCCATACTCATGATCAGGACCACTTTCGCACACCAGTTCGCCGGATTCAACAACCCATTTTTCTGTGCCGTGAATCGTCCAACCATCCAGATTTACACCGTTGAATAAATTAATTTCTCGAGTTGAATTTTCGGGTAACTGGGATGAAAAAACAAATCCAGTTAGTATAATCGCAATGATTGATAATCGTTTCAACTTCATCTTTTACTCCAATTAATTATTATTTATCACTCCAAATTGTAGCCAATTTACAAATTCGCATTGACGAATGTCACTTTTTAACAAATCATCATCAATCCCCGCCATCCACCGTAAATCTTTTCGTGATGGATCATTTGCAATTGTTTCAAGTGTATTTGTGTATTCAACCATATCTTCATGGGAAGTAAAATAGCCTTCTGATGTGAGCTTTTCTTCCCTTGCAATAATGAGGCGAGACATTTCCTTTAAATCATATTCTGGATGGTATTGAGTTGCCCAGAAAGAACCATTTTTATAGTGTACATCCACCGCTTGAACAGTTGTAAAATCGTTTGACGCCAATATAACCGATCTTTCAGGCATTTTAGTAATTTCATCATCATGACTTATAAATCCATCAAACACAGGTGGTTTTTTTTTAAACATGGGATGGATCTTTCCTGCATCCGTCAAATATATTTTTCGTGCCACACCCATTTCTCTACCTTTGGGATGTTTTTCAACTTTCCCGCCAGCCACATGAACAGCAATCTGTGCAGCCCAACAACTTCCAAACTGGGGTGTTCCAGCTTCAAATGCTAAATCGGCAATCGCAATCATACGCAGAACTCGTTCATCTTGGTCGTGATATACGGTCAAATTGCAGCCAGGCCAAAGAATGCCATCATAAGACTTCAATTCTTCTAATGTGGGAAAAATATAATCTTCATCGCTGGTATAAAGAATTGTGGTATCTGCATCTGGCATATATTTTAGAAGCATTTGTTCGTAGAGTTTTCCGGCTAACATCATACCTACAGAATCAAATTGTTCTCGACTCTCTTTTGGATAACCATCTAATATGAGAAATTTCATTTATCGTCCTTCTAATTCATTTAATACTTTAGGCAATTCTGAATAATGGTTAAAAATACCATCTGCTTTTGTATTTGCGCTATCTCGATCAATCGCTGCAGTACATAAAATTGCTTTCATTCCAAAGTCGTGTGGACCAGCAATATCATTATGTTCACGATCACCAATATGCACCATTTCTTCCGGTTTAAGGTTCATTCCCTCCCACGCAGTTTGAAACATGGATTTATGTGGTTTAGAATGTCCGACTTCATCAGAAAAGGCAAATGAATCAAAATAGTCCAATAATCCTTCATCTTTGAGTAAAATTCGCAACACTCGGCCCGGACTAAAAATAGCATCAGAAATAACGCCTAACTGATAATGATTTGATAATCCCTTAATCGCATCATGAACCCCGGGAATAAAATCGGGGCGAAATTCCAATTCCATTTCTTCATGAAGGCGCACAAGTTCATTCTCATCTTTTTCCAAAAGAGAAATATTTAATTTTTCTAAAATTAATTTTATGAGAAAATCAGTCGCCCATGTAATATGTTCATTATGCCACACGCGCCGAAATTCAGAATCCACTTTATCATAAACAAATGAAACTGTATCAAGAGAAATATCCATTTGCTTTAATGCAAAAGCATGAACCAATTGTCTCCGTTCTACCGATTTGGATGGGCGTTTTGCAAAGGCCCGTTTAGGTTCATCAGAATCATCTATAAAAACAGTATCCCATAAATCAAATGTGATACCCTTAATCGCCATTTAAACTAATCCTTCGAGAATTTGAATTATATCATCCTTTTGTACTTTTCGAGAATTTGTAGGGCATGTTGGGTCTGACAATGCATATTGTTCAATTTTTTCTAAATCATTTGGATTAATCTGAAATGATTTCAAATCTGTTGGAAGATTTAATCGTTTTAGCCAATGGACTAAAGATTCAAGAATTGCTTCCGCATCATTTTTCACTCCAAACACATGTCCAATGGAAGCCAGTCGATTCCATGCATTTTCATCTTCCATATTATATTGTGTTGTTGCAATCAGTAAGGCTGCATTGGCCAAACCATGATGCACATCATAATAAACACCCAATGCATGAGCGATTGAATGATTCACACCCAATCCTTTTTGAAATGCAGTGGCTCCCATGGAAGATCCCATAAGCATATGACCACGAGCAGAAATATCCTGACCATTTTCAACAGCTTTTTCTAAATTATTATAACATAATGACATTCCTTTTATTGCTATTCCATCTGCAAATGGATGAAATGCATCTACCCAGTATGCTTCTAAATTATGAACAAATGCATCTACGCCTGTAGCTGCTGTTAATCCAAGTGGAAGTCCAACCGTTAATTCAGGATCAAGTATTGCAATATCCGGCAACATAAAGGGAGAAAAAATGATGGTCTTTTTATTAGTCGCCTTCACGGTAATAACGCTACTTCTTCCTACTTCACTTCCTGTTCCGGCTGTAGTGGGAATAGCATAAAATGGTGGCATATTATTTTGGATGAGTTTATCTCCACCTAATGCATCGTCATATTGCTCCAATGAGCCATCATGGGTCGCCATTACTTTAATGGTTTTTCCTACATCCATAGGGGAACCACCGCCAAGAGCAACAATAAATTGGGCTCCACTTTCTTTGTATAATGTTGTACCGTCATAAACATTGGTGCATGTTGGATTTGATTTCACTTCATTGAAGGTAACGAGTACCAATCCGGATTCTTCAAATAATTGTCGAATTTTTTCTGGAATACCGACGGATTCCAATCCTTGGTCCGTCACCAAAAGTCCTTTAGAGAATCCTGTTTCTTTTACCATGGATGGCAATTCTTGAACTACGCCGGGCCCATATTCTATTCGAGTGGGATAAAAATAGCTGTGTCGTTGATTTGGCATATTATTGTGTATTTTGTCTAAAGTGATAGGATTTAGGTCGAGTTAATTGTTCAAAACCAACTTGAGATAAGGAGCATCCGCGGCCAGAATCTTTTATGCCTACCCAAGATAAAGTGGGATCTAAATAATCGCATCGATTCATAAAACAAGTCCCTGTATCGATTTGATTTGCTATGGAAATAGCTTCATTTTCATTCTCTGTCCAAACAGATGCAGTAAGTCCAAATGGACTATCATTCATCAGTCGAATGGCTTCTTCGTCGCTTTTTACTGACATAATTCCCACAACGGGACCGAAAGATTCATCCATCATAATATCCATGCTATGATTTACATTCACTAAAACTTGTGGTGGAATGTAATGTGGACCCAATTCTTGTTCTTTAAATTGATTCCAATCAATTAATGCTTTGGCACCTGTTGAAATAGCTTGATCAATATGAGATTTCACCAACTCGGCGCCACTCAATTTTGCCATAGGGCCCAATGTTGTACTTTCATCCAATGGATTACCCAAAACATATTGATTTGTTAATTCTACAAAGCCATCTATAAAAGTTGAAAAATGGTTTTCATGAACATAAATGCGTTCAATGCCACAACAAGATTGCCCTGAATTAAAAAATGATCCATCAACTAAATTTTCAATGGCGAAATCTATATTGGCATCCGCACGAACATAAGCAGGATCTTTCCCGCCAAGTTCAAGCCCCACGCCAATAAATCGATCAGAAGCAATCTTTTGAATCGTATGCCCACCAGAAACAGATCCTGTAAAGGCAACGAAATCAATTCGATCATCTCGTACAACATTTGCAGTTGCATCATGGGTTAAATGGAGAAATTGAAATAGCCCTTCCGGCAAACCTGCTTTTTCAAATGCTTTATAAAATCGTTCTGCACAAAGGGGCGTTTGAGCGGAATGTTTTAGTACAACTGCATTTCCAGCCAGCAACGCAGGTACAACAGTATTTACAGCAATTAAATAAGGATAATTCCAAGCTGGAACCACAAATACAACACCTAAAGGATCTCGGCGGATGAATCGATTAAAGCCATTCATTTCTTCAACCTGAATATCTTGAAGTGCATTTTCGGCTAAATCGATCATACCCAATGCTCGTTCTTCTGTTCCACGAACTTCTCCCGGCGCAAATTGAATGGGCCTGCCCATTTGCCAAGATAATTCGTTAGATATAGCATTAGAATCTTCCGTAAAAGTTTTCACAAATGATTTCATGAGAGCTTTGCGGTCAGCAAGTGGTGTGCGTTTCCATTCTTTTTGAGCATGGACAGCTTTTTTTAATGTATAGTCAATTTGATGACCAGTATGATAAGGCTTTTCTAAATAGACTCTCCCATCTATAGGAGAGATAACTTTAAAATTATTTGACATTATAAATTTGCTTTTCTATTAATTTGATAGCTTAAATAAAAAATAACAACAAAACTCTAGTAGAGCTATAGTAGTGGGCTCACGTATTGTAAAGGTTGATTCTTTTATAAAAGTTTTAAGATAAAATATAGGATAAAAGAATGAATAGCTGAACAAAAACATTTTTAATAAATATTTTATTTTTCTAATGCAAAGCATTTCATACCTTTCGGATTCTTTTATGAATAGAAATTCAGCCACACTTATCATTTCGACAATAATATTTTCTTTGGTTTATGCCATTATACGATATCACTATTTTAAAGAGTTAGATTTTTCACTATTTATATTTGTTATAAATAAAGGAGTTTCTCTTGGGAGTGTTTTGCTACTTTCTTTTTCATATACTGTAGGGCCTTTAGCTAGAAATTTTCCGAAAGTATTCATGAAATTTACATCGGGAAAGAGATTATTTGGGATTACGGGATTTGGATTAGCCTTTTTGCACTCTATAATTTCTCTATTAATATTTGAACCAGAATATTTTAATCGGTTCTTTATATTAGAAGAATTAAACATAGTTGGAAATTTCATTTTAATTACGGGAATTATATCATTGATATTAATTGGCGCTGCATTTATAACTTCATTCCCAAGGGTATTTAAATTCAAACCGTCCTTTTTCTCTTTATCACAACGTGCAGGTTTAATTGGACTAATATTTGGAGGAATTCATGTTCTCCCAATTGGAATAAATGGTTGGGCACAACCAAATTTATGGCCAGGATATTTAATTCCAATAACGCTAATTTCATTTATTGTAGTCATTTTTACGATTTATTGCCGTACTGTGTTAAATTCCCGCAATCAAAATGTAGATTAATGAAACGTACTTTATTTTTAATTCCAATTTTTACAATTGTGTTTTGTCAGGGAATCCCTGATTGGACGATAGAACAACCATTGGAGCCACATCCAATTATGGAATTAACAAATTGGGATGTTCATCATGGTGAAACGACTCTCAAAAAAGCCCAGAATTTCATAAATACGAAAAAATGGAATCCCTGGACATTAAATACAAAATGGTGGGATAAATACAAAACGAAATGGTGGAGAAGACATGTAACAATTCCTGAATCCTTTAAAGGAAAAGATGTCTTTCTAGAGTTGAAAGTGGATGACAAAGGGACCGTTTATTTGGACGGAAAAAAATTAATGGATGTAACTCAACGATCTGGCAAAATCATGATTATTGAAAATGCAAAAGGAAATGAAACTTTTTCACTCATAGTTCGCGGTGAACATACGGGCTATTATGGTCAATTTTACCAAGCAGATGTTGTGGCATATCCAAAAGGGTATGGTGCATTCTATGAAGCATTGCAATCAATCCAGAAATTAAAACCATCTACTAACGGTATATCAATTCAAGATGCAAAATGGAAAATGATGGCCGATAATAATGCAAGCCAATCCAATTTTGATGACTCTAATTGGGAATCAAGGTCAATTGCTGGTTCTTGGAAAGGAGAGTACAAGCACGCATGGTATCGTCTTGCCATTACCCTTCCTGAAACGATTGATTCCTTTCCGGTGAAAAATAGCCGACTATTTATCAATACTTACACGAATGATAAAGGGGAGATTTGGTATCAAGATGAAATGCTTCATGAATTTAGAGATGGATCTGGAAACGTTTTATTTGAAATAAACGCTTCTCCTTTAGACAAAATTTCATTTTCAATTAAAGCCATAAATGAAAGAAACGTGGGTGAGTTAAGACATGTACGAATTATTTCTGGGCAAGCATTAAAATTGGCTGAATCTTTTAATGCAATGGTTAAAAAAATAGAAAGGTGGGATCGTTATTATCAGAGACATCCATCGCCTGATTCACATTTATTATCCGAAGTAACTCGTGTTTTAAAAGAAGCGGTTACGTCTTATAAGGCGTTGGAGTTAAAACTGAATCGTTTAGATATACAAATGAAAGCATTGAATAAAAAATTAGTTTCACAGCCAGTCTTTGTAGTCCAACCATATTTACAAAATGTTCAAGATGATGGTATTACGATTATGTGGGAAACAGCCTTACCTACATTGGGAGCTGTTGTTTTTGGAGAATCGAAACTTGATCGTGCGATTCATGGACAATATTCCCCATCTACCACTCATGAAATAACGTTGGTGGGTCTGGAGAAAAACACATTTTATAATTATCGAGTTATTTCAGGTGAAATGGCAAGTCCTGTTCAACAATTTCGAACCAAAAAACCAGATGATGCTCCTTTTTCATTTTCGGTATATGGGGACAATCGAAGTTATCCTAAAGTTGCAGAAAATGTAGTAAAAATGATGACTCGGGAAAATATTGATTTCATATGCAGTGTAGGAGATGTGGTCACTCGTGGAATCAATTTGTCTGAATGGGTGGATGAATATTTGTATCCATTACGTTGGATCGGCGGACAAATCCCGTCGTATATTTCAATTGGTAATCATGAGTATGGTGGATATTGGGCTTTGGGTGAAGTTTATCCGTTTGAACAACGTGTGAATCATCCCACTACATCCACAGGGAGTACCGAATATTGGTATTCATTTGATTATGGTAATGCCCATTTTGTTTTTATTGATCCCAATAAAGGAGACGGTCCAAAAGGGCATCGAATTCCGCCAGGAAGTCAGCAGTATGAATGGTTGAAAAACGATTTAGAATCTGCACGAGAAACGGCTAAATGGACATTTGTCTTTTTTCATCAACCACCTTATTCTGAATGTTGGTCAGGCGGGTATTATGATGGTGAATATTATATCCGTAAAGAAATTGTTCCGCTTATGGAAATGAATGGTGTGGATATTGTTTTTGGTGGTCATACCCATGATTACGAGCGTGGGCTTCCCCATCCGCCTTATGATCCGGAAACGGGTTCAGGGAATAATGCTGCATATATTGTAACAGGTGGTGCGGGATCATTTTTAGATAACCATAAATATAAAGAATGGGAACAAATTGATATTCCAGCTCATCCTGCACGTCCAGATAGCGATGAATCAGATGAAGGCCTTTATTATGAATATCATTATATTGTTATTGATATTGAAGGCAATGAATTAAAAGTAACAGCACAAAAAATGAATGGTGATGGTACTTATGGTGGTGTGTTAGATTCCTTCGAATTGCATTATGACACATCTAATAAATAGGATAATTTGACTCAATGAACTACAATCGAAAATTAAACATGGGGCTGATTGGGGGTGGGCCTGGCGCTTTTATCGGAGATGTACATCGCAAAGCTGCTATTCTTGATGGCAGTGTAAACCTTGTATCCGGTACATTTAGTAGAGATAAAACTAAATCTCAAAAGGCGGGCAAAACGTATTATATAAAACCTAATCGCATCTTTCAAGATCATAAAATGATGATTAATAATGAATTAAATCTGTCTATTGAAGAGCGAATTGATTTTGTGGCTATTACTACACCCAATAATTCTCACTATCAAATTGCCATGGACTTTTTAGATGTAGGATTCCATGTCATGTGTGAAAAGCCTATGACCTATAATGTGGAAGAAGCTATTTCACTTCAACAAAAAGTGAATGAAACAGGTTTGGTTTTTGGACTGATGCATAATTATACTGGGTATCCCATGGTCAAGTTGGCTCGAGATTTAGTGCGAAAGGGTGAATTGGGCGAAATTCGGAAAATTGTCGTCCAATACCCACAAGGCTGGCTAACAACACCGTTGGAAGAGACAGGACACACTCAAGCCAGTTGGCGAACGGACCCATCCCAAAGTGGTGGTGCCGGAAGTTTGGGAGACATCGGGACTCATGCAGAAAATTTATCTCATTATATCACTGGATTGAATATTACCCATGTATGTGCAGATTTATCTATGATGGTGGAAGGTCGGAAATTAGATGATGATGCTAATTGTTTATTAAAATTTGAAAATGGTGCAAAAGGATTAATCCATGTAAGTCAAATAGCCTGTGGAGAAGAAAATAATTTGGTAATCTGGGTGTATGGGGAAAAGAAAAGTTTGGAATGGCACCAAGAAAATCCCAATGAACTCTTGGTACGAGAAGGCAATGGCCCAAACCAAATCTGGCGACGGGGGAATGAATATGTGACAGAAGTAAGTCCTGCGGCGTCAAGAGCAACACGCTTACCATCTGGACATCCAGAAGGTTTTTTGGAAGCTTTTGCCAATACGTATGTAAATTTTACAGATACAATTCGTTCACGATATTTAAATCAAATTCCAAAAAGTGAAATGTTGGATTTTCCGAATGTTGATGATGGTCTTCGGGGAATGCAATTTATTGATTCAGTACTAAAAAGTGCTAAAAATGACCAAAAATGGACCAAGTTTTTAACGATAAATAAATAGGAGAATTATTATGTCAAGACCTATAACATTAACTACAGGGCAGTGGGCTGACCTACCTATTGAAACATTAGCAGAAAAAGCAGCATCATGGGGATATGACGGTCTTGAACTCGCTTGCTGGGGCGATCACATGGACGTGGAAAAAGCTGCCAATGACATGAATTATTGTGAAGAACATTTAGATAGATTAGCGAAACATAATTTAAAAGTATATGCAATAAGCAATAATTTAGCGGGGCAATTAGTTTGCGATTTGAATGACGCCCGTTCTGATTCATTTGCACCGGATGATTGTGCAGGCAATCCAGAGAAAAAAAGAACATGGGGTGTAGAGCAAATGAAGTTATCAGCCCAAGCGGCAAAGAATTTGGGTGTAAATGTAGTAAATGGTTTTACTGGATCATCCATTTGGCATTATTTTTATAGTTTTCCGACAGTTACACCCCAAATGGTAGATGAAGGATTTGATTATTTCGCAAAAATGTGGAATCCCATATTGGATGTATTTGATGAATGCGGTGTAAAGTTTGCATTGGAAGTGCATCCCACGGAAATTGCATTTGATAGTGTTACCGCAAAACGAGCATTAGAAACCGTAAATCGAAGAGAAGCATTTGGGTTTAATTTTGATCCTAGCCATTTACATTGGCAAATGGTAGATCCAGTTCGATTTATCCATGAATTCAATGATCGGATTTATCACTGCCATATGAAAGATACTGCATTACAATTAGATGGCCGTTCAGGTATTCTGGGCTCCCATTTAGATTTTGGCCATCCTGATCGAGGATGGGATTTTCGATCTCTTGGTCGTGGTGATATTGATTTTGAAGAAATTATCCGGGCGTTCAATCATATTGGTTATAATGGACCACTATCAGTTGAATGGGAAGATATGGGTATGGAACGTGAGCATGGAGCCAAAGAGGCGTGCGATTATGTAAAACAATTGGACTTTAAACGATCAGGCAGAGCATTCGATGCTGCCTTTGAAGAATAGGATAAAAGCATGAATTCAAATCAAAATATCAATTCAAAATGGTTATTTAAAGCCAGCTTTATTGCACTCATTGCAACTTCCTTCGCCTTTGTTACTCGATTTGCTGTGTTGGCGGATTGGGGACGACAATTCAATTTAAGTAGCACACAAATGGGCGAAATTGGCGGTGCAGGCGTATGGCCATTTGCTATTAGTATCATTTTATTCAGTCTGGTGATTGATCGAATCGGTTATGGCACAGCCATGGTGTTTGCCTTCGTTTGCCATATGACATATGGGTTGATGGCTGTCTTTTGGGCGCCTAACGCTAATCCGGAGCAAGCGTATGCTATTTTATTTTGGGCCAGTGTTATTTGGCTTTAGGGAATGGAACTGTAGAAGCTGTCATTAATCCGGTGGTTGCCACCATGTTTGATAGAGACAAAACCAAATGGTTGAATATTTTACATGCCGGCTGGCCGGCAGGATTGGTGGGTGCCGGACTTATGACCATGGCCATGGGCGGTGCAGATTGGCGTTATAAAGTGGGGCTTATTTTTATTCCAGCAGTGATATACGGTGTTATGATGTTTAAACAAAAATGGCCGGTTCAGGAGCGAGTCGCTGCGGGTGTTTCCTATATGGATATGTTAAGAGAATTTGGTTTATTAGCATCATTGCTGGTGATTCCGATAATTATTCGCCAGATTGCTGTTGTATTTGGATTGGCGCTTTCAACAGAAATTCTTATGGATATCGTTTTATTTCTTGCATTTGCTTATGCCATTTGGCCAAAGAATGAATCAATTAAAGGATCAAAACTATCTATAGTATTGGGAAGCCCAATGTTATTTATATTAATGCTCATTATGATGCCTTTGGCTACGACAGAAATTGGAACGGATGGTTGGATCACAGCTTTGATGGAAAAAGCCATGGGTGACATTGGGTTGCCAGCTGTAACTGTTTTGGTTTACACTTCAGCAATTATGATGATTCTACGTTTTTATGCTGGACCCATCGTACATCGTTTTAAACCGTTGGGTTTATTAACAATTAGTGCGGCGATTGCTGTTGTTGGACTATTACTTTTATCTCAAAGTACGGG
>JACKQG010005001.1_pt1 | contig 14958 bp, 10 predicted proteins | sample 8237621 | NCBI WGS metagenome assembly JACKQG01 (sample SAMN15677084, study PRJNA649215) | marine metagenome | biome: marine; feature: Black Sea; material: saline water; isolation source: suspended particulate matter (SPM) from the Black Sea western gyre | collected 2013-06-09/2013-06-10 | depth... | reverse complement strand
CTAAGACGAAGTCGTGCGTTGTTTCTTGCCGAGCTATTGCTCAAGGGTTCGGCAGAAGCCTCACCCTCCCGGGAAGTAGGTCGGATTCGACAATAAGGTGTCGAAATGTGAATTTCGACCGACATACATGGAGGTAAAAAATGAACGTAGTCGTAATTATAACAGATAGTCTAAGAGTTGACCATGTTGGATGTTACGGGTCTCATGTGAAAACACCGAACATCGACAGATTGGCGGAAGAAGGCGTCAAATTCAAGTACGCCTACACTGAAAATCTGCCGACGATGCCTACAAGGCGAGGTTGGTGGACTGGAAAATATCATTTCCACGAAGCTGGCTGGCAGCCTTTTGGCGCAGATGATTATTTATTGGCGGAAGTTCTGTGGGAACAGGGATATACTTCTGCTTTCATAACCGATGTATACCATATGCACAAACCCGTCTACAACTGTGGAAGAGGATTTGACACAACTGTTTTCGTCAGAGGGCAGGAATATGACCCGTGGATTGTTTCTCCTGATGTTAAAGTTAATGTGGATGAGTCTCCCTATCACCGCTTGAAGGGAGGAGAAGGACGAGAAGAAGACAAACTTTGGCGTGAACGTTTCGAGCAGTACATTAAAAACACCAGCGTCCGGAAGAGCGAGGAGGATTATTTCTCCCCGCGGGTCGTCAAAGAGGCGATTCGCTGGCTGGAATATGTTACGAAATCTCAAAAAGACCATTTGTTCCTATGGGTGGATATGTTCGACCCTCATGAACCTTGGGACCCACCGTCGCCCTACGATAGGATGTACACAGACCCGAATTACGCTGGGCCAGACCTGATTGACCCTGTGCCAGGAGATGTCGAAGGTTACATGACTCCAGAGGAAGTTCAGCATACGAAAAATCTGTACGCCGGGGAAGTCACCTTTGTAGATAAGTGGGTCGGGGTGCTTTTAGACAGCATCAAAGAACTGGGAATAGATGATAATACAATGATAATTCACACAACAGACCACGGAGAACCATTCGGAGAACACGGCTATATCCGTAAAGCTCGACCTCGAAATTACGAGTATCTCATTCATATTCCCTGGATTATCCGTCATCCCGATAGAATCGGTGCGGGCAAGGAGATTGACGCTTTGGTTCAAACTGTCGATATGATGCCGACAATTCTCGAATGTCTTGGTATCGAATCTGATAAGCTTACTCTTACATTCACTGAACCTGACCAATCGGGGAAAAGTGAAATTATCTTCCCACAGGATTTGCCGACGAGAATAGAGAGACAGGTTTTGGGAGGGTGTAATTTGATGCCGTTAATCGAAGGAAAAGTTGATTATGTCCGCGATTTAGCTTTCGGCGGTCATTACAATCGCGAGTGGTACGCCCGAAATCAGGAATGGACGTATCTGCTTCCTATCGATGGTAGCCGCCCGCCCGAACTCTATCATCGTCCGGATGATGAGTTGGAACAAAAAAACGTCATCTATGAAAACCCGGATATCGCAAATGGATTAGAACTTGAGCTACGCCGATTTGTGGATGCGTTGCAACATTTGTGATAAGGAAGTAGCAATAATTATGAACATTCGAACTCTCATTCCTATTTTAATATCACTGCTCCTCATCACATTACTCGAAATTGCCTTGATACAAGGTTTTGAATTTTCAAATCTGCCCATTGATTTGTCTGGTTATCTGCCCAAATTTGGCCTTCTTTTTTTAGTGAACACTGCCATTTTTTTAATGGCGTTGGTTCTTTGGCGCTTTGGTATTCGACGTTTGATTAAACGACCGATTTTGGGTGAACTCAATTTCAGAGCAAAGTTGATAATCGCTTTCAGTTTCATGACGCTTGTTCCGACGGTGTTGCTGTTATTTGTCTCTTACAATTTGAACATTGAAAGTATCGAACGTTGGGCTGATGAGAAAGTCGCGTTGGCGCTGAGGGAATCTGTCGACCTTACCAACGCCTTAGAAATATTTCATACGTTGCCGATGGCAGATAGCGCTGAGAGGATAGCTTTTGACCCTGAAATAGTTGAATTACTAGCGAATGAAAAAGATGTTGGTGAGCGGGCTAGTGTTCTGGCTTTGGAGGAAGATTACATGGTTGCTATCTATAATTCTGTTGGAAATAGAATTTTTAGTACGATGGCTAATCAGCCTCCGGTTAAAATCTCCAATTTCCTGCCGCCCATCGAAGTATTGCCAGATATTCCCACAACCTCTGACATTGATGTGGGAGATGAGGGACTTTTTCTCTGCGCAATGCCAATATTTTCTGAATCTGATGAAGAACGCTTAGGTGCCGTAGTAATCGGCCGGATGTTACCTTTCAATCGGTCTAGCATTGCCTCCATCAGAAAACGGGTTAATTCGCTTAGAGCAGACATTGGCGCAGGACAAGCTTCATATATTCGCGCAATAGCGACCAAGCGGCCGGCTCAAAAGGCTGTAATTCTTGTGTTGCTGTTGACTTCGGCGCTGATATTTTTCATTGCGTTCTGGACAAGCGCGTTGATTAGCAAAGGAATCACCAATCCAATCAACAGCTTGATTGCAGGCACGAAACAGGTTGCAAGCGGCAATTTGAATTATACAGTGGATGTTGATACAAAAGATGAATTTGCAATACTCGCTAATTCTTTCAACCGCATGACGGAGGATTTGAAGCGCAGTACAGAAGAATTAAAAAGGGCGGAAAAGATGGCTGTCTGGCAGGAAGTAGCGCAAAAATTGGCTCATGAGATTAAAAATCCGTTGACCCCAATTCAACTTTGCGCGCAAAGGCTTCAGCGTCGATACCAATCGAATCCAGAGGGATTTGCAGAAATTCTTTCACAATGTACGCAAACTATCGTTGATGAAGTAGAAGGATTGCGAAGTTTATTGGATGAGTTTTCTAAACTGGCGAAGATGCCTGCGCCTCAATTGAGGCGTATTGATGTGCGAAAGATTATTCTAAACGCTATTGAACTGCTCGGTGAACTCTCTGAAAACATCACCATAAAAACTGAATTTGCATCTGAAATACCGACTATTTTAGCTGATGGCGACCAAATTAAACGCGCCTGCTTCAATATCATCAAAAACGCTATAGAATCAATGTCGGAACAAGGCGGAAATTTGACCATCAAAACAGGGAGGGTGTGCGCGGCGGGAGCCTTGCCCTCCCAGCCGAACCAACAGGAACAAGTGGTTATACAATTTATTGATACCGGACCGGGTGTTCCATCTGAAGTTCTTCCGAAATTATTTCTTCCTCACTTTTCTACCAAGAAGGACGGCATGGGATTGGGATTGGCTATTGTGAGAAAAATCGTTGATGACCATAGAGGCGAAATTCATGTAGACCCATCATCATCAAAGGGAGGAACGACTTTTACCATCCGATTGCCGGTTGCGGAAACCGATTCGTAATCAAGATACGACTTTTCAGTTATCAATCTTTTGTGGGTAAAAAGCGAGAAAGCAGCAAAGCGTATTGCGTGTTGCGTGGTTCGAAGCACGAAACACGCAATACGAAACACGTTTTACCATTCCCCAAAGTTTCCGCTAAGTGAAAAATGCGTATCAAAACTCAATGGAGGATATTAAAATGAAAACTTGCATAAATGGCGCAACAACAATGCCATATACGTTTGAACAAGATGTGAATAGCGCTGGCGACGCTGGATTCGAAGGCGTCGAAATTTGGTCGGCGAAGTTGAATAAATTCCTTGAGACGCATTCTGTCGAAGATGCCAAGATTCTTTTGGACAAGAACAATCTGAAAGCGGCGGCGTTGTGTCCCTGGAGTTTCTGTTTCTTTGGGGATATCGATGGCACTGCTGAAGCAATTGGTCAGGGCGCAAAGTTAGCGCGGCAACTCGACAGCGATACACTACTGATTTGTCCGGATGCGCCGCATTCTGGGATGTCGGAGGCTGAAGCAGTGAAAACAGCGGGCAAGGTCGGCCGCAGATACGCCAAGATTTGTCAGGACTACGGTGTTAATTTGGCTTTGGAGCCGTTAGGTAATCATCCATTTGTCCCCGGACCGAAGCAAGCAATTGCTATCGTTGAAGAGGCAAACCATGATAATTTCGGCATGATGATGGATACATTCCATTACTACAAATCGGGCGTGCCGATGGAGGATATCAAAGCGATTCCTATTGAAAAATTGTTCATCGTTCATGTCAACGATTGCGAAAATCGACCACGCAATGAATTGAACGATAGCCATCGTCTGTATACGGGATTAGGAATTATACCGCTGGGAGAGATGCTGGGAATCCTCAATCATAAGGGCTATCAACGTTTTCTCTCGGTTGAGGTATTTCGGCAAGAATATTGGGACAAACCGCCGGAGGCTATCTCCAGGGAAGCAAAGCAGCATTTGGATGAAGTGTTAGCTAAAATTGTTTGATTTAGGATTGTTGACGCTAATAAATCCTTCCATCATTTGGATGGCAAGAAGGCAAAATGGCGAAATGGTAATTGGGTAAAATGGAATTATCCCTTCCCTCTTAACCTTTTCCCCATTTGCCCATTAGTAAAAATCTATGTCAATGTAATTCGGTTTAAGTTTGTACATCTCCTTTTATAATTCTAATAAAAACTATGCTATAACTAAAAAAAACGACGACGGTTGTTATCAATCCGGCTATCAAAAAAACAATTTTGATTTCGAATGGAGAATTGATAATATACAAGCCGATTATACCGCCAAGCAGCCACATATTGATTTTGCCCCAGATATTGGCTGCAACGGCGGTTTTCCTCAACTTAATCGCAATCAACCCGAGAATCATCAAAATAAAATCTTTACCGGCGAATATAAGCGTTGCCCATAAGGGAAAGTCGCGATAGAGAATAAGCGCTATTACAAAAGCTATCACGATAATTTTATCAACGATAGGGTCTATCGTTTTGCCTAATGTAGAAACTTGGTTCAATCGCCGCGCTAGATAACCATCCAGCCAGTCTGTGAAGAAACATATAGCCGTTAGTCCTAAGCTAGCCATCTGGTATGCGCGCGAATCTTGTTGCGATAGACAATAGATGATAAGCGGAACAAATGGAAGGCGAGATAGAGTAATCAGATTAGGCACATAAAAAACTTCTCTGAACACAATGGAAACCTTATACTCGCCTTGTGAAAATTTCGGCATTTTATTTAACCTCAAATTGCGGTAAGACGAAGTCGTCCGTTGCTTCTTACAAGTTTATTTCACCAAAAACTTAGTTCATTATAACAACTTTTTTGAAAAATTGCAAATGAAAATCACAAATTTCCAAATTTGCTAAGTAGAAGATTCTTCGTCGCAATGAGACAAAAGAAAGAAAATTTTGTTGTTCTTTTTTCTTGCAGTTCTAAGCATGGGTGTGTTAAAATATATTGTATGTTTTTAACAGTGTTACTATGGTCGATCATTTTAATATGACAGGAGTTGCCGGGTAGTCACCATGTTATTGTTTTTGTTTTGCAAGAAAGGCAGGAAGGTAAGGGATATTTGCTTTTTTGCTATCGGCATTATAAACAAAGTACTAGATGGTGAGTACCAGTAGTCAAGGCTTCCTGAGAAATTAGAGGAGAGTTATCTAATTAATTCGAGATGAATCTTAATAAAGTCGAAAAACTTTCAACATTGCTTCTGCTAACTTTTGGTTTGTTTATATTTTTTTTAGGAAAAATTGTGGTATTAGCGCAACCTATTGAATCAACCCAATATAAAATTCGGGTTGGCGATATAATTGATATTACCGTAGAAGGCTATCCTGAGTATAGCAAACAGCGTATTGTTCGCACTGACGGAATGATTTCGTATCCAATCATTGGAGAAATAAATGCTGAAGGGCTAACTACAACAGAACTTGAAGAAACCATATTCAAAGATTTGAGTAATCGTTTGAGTCGCTTTACGAAAGTGTTCGTCAATATTGTTCAATTTAAGCGGAATTCGATTTACGTGTTTGGAATGGTGAAAAACCCTGGGCAGTATTTCTTTGAAACAGAGGATATTTACTTTCTGCAGGCTCTCACTTTAGCCGGTGGTGTTGATTACGAAAAGGCGAATTTGAATGCCCTTCAAATTCGCAGAGCTGGAAAGGTTGATAAAGTTGTAGATTTAACCCCATTGATTGGTAGTGGCGAAGATATAGAAGATTTTAAACTTCAGCCTAATGATGTGATTTTAGTTCCCAGCTTATTACAACAACAGCCGATTTTTGTCACAGGTGCCGTTTTACAACAGGGACAATATTCCATCGTAGAGGATAGAATCCATGTTCTGAAAGCATTACGAATGGCCGGCGGGCCTGAACAGGATACAGCGGATTTATCGAATGCTGTAATTATTCGAGCAAATGGTGATACCATTCCAATCAATCTTGAAGAGGTACCAAATCCCGGCTCTGCTAACGAATTGAATTTTTTATACCCCGGCGATTTACTTCATATTCCCAATGCTTATGAGGAAGATAAAGTAAACATCGTTGGTGCTGTTGTACGCCCTGGTCCGTATGCTATCAAGGACCCTGTTGATATGATAGAGGCAATGTCACTAGCTGGTGGATGGCTAGAAGATATTGCAAATCTTAAGAAAGCCAAAATTATTCGGTCGGATGAAACACAAGAAAACGTTAATATTCTTGATATGGTAGAGACAGGCAATGTCACAGATAGTCCAATGTTAAACCCAGGAGATACACTTCAGATTCCCAAGCGACTTCGTATCAACTGGTATGCTCTTTTTGTCGTGACATCATTTGTTTCTCTCGTTTACAATATTGTGAAGTGAGTAGTAGCGGTTGGAAAAACCGTTTTTTATTTCATCAATCGTAGTCTTGATTTCTTTCTGTGTGTTAATTTCACTTCCAAATAGAAATTAACACAAAATTTCCAAATAGAATTCAAGACGAATATAGGGTTATGAGGTATAAAAATGCAACAACAAGATATTCAATCTCAAAATGAGATGAGAGCGGAAGATTACTTCTGGATTATTTTCCGCAATAGATGGAGCATTCTTGCAATTCTCTTAATTGCGTTGATGACTGCTTTTATTAAGAATGACATTTCTCCACCTGTTTACGAAGCAGCTACTAAAATTTGGATTAAAGAGCAAGATAGCCAAATGCCCATTTTTGAGGATATATTTTCCTTAGGATTTGGCCGGATGTCTCAGGTGGAAACTTTACGTGAACTTATAAAAAGCTGGAATATCGCTGAGAAAACAGAGGCGCAACTACAGTTATCTAAAAGATCATTGGAAAAGCATGAAGGTAAATTTATCAAATGGATATCGAAATTATTAGGAATAAATCTAAATGGTCGAACTAAAAAAGAGTTTTTGACTGCAGAGGAACGTCGCCGAAAAACTATTGAAGACCTCTTAGAAAATCTCACTGTAGAGATAATCAGGGACACAAATGTGATAAGAGTGTCGGTAAAACAAGCTGGAAATATGAACGATGCGCCATCCCGAGCAACTGAGATTGCTAACACTATTGCATTGCTCTTTGCGGAATCTATTGAGGAAGATATGAAGAGGTCAATGCAACAAGCGATGGATTTTGCAGACACACAACTTAAAGATGTGAATCAAAAGCTAGAAGAAGCAAAATTAAAACTTAAAACTTTCGAAGCTGAAAACAGAACCATTTCCTTGAGTGACGAAGCGAAAGGAATCGTTGATATTAGATCTGAATTAGATAGGAGAATTTATGAATCGGAAGCGGGTAAGAAAGAAGAAGAGGCTAGATTGCAAACCTTGATTCAGGAGTTAAGTAATACAGATTCAACTATTATTTCGACTGAAACGCTCTCCCGAAATCCTATATTAATTATCTTGCGAGAGAATTTAACACAAAAAGAAATTCAATTGGATTCTCTCAAAAAACGTTATACAACGGCGGATAACCTTGAAATTAAAGTCTTAGAAGGTGAAGTTGAAAACCTCAAAAACAAAATTGCGGCTGAAACGGACAGTATTTTAAGTTCAACAACAAAATCCCTCAATCCTATTTATCAAGAATTGAAAAAAGATATTATTATTGCTCAGTCTAATATTATTGGCTATGAGGTTAGGAAGGCAGTTTTAGAACAACGGAAAAATAGTTACGATGATGAAATCGCAAAATGGCCTGATAAGAAAATCAAGTTGTTGCAATTCCAACAGGAATTAGCCATGTACCAGAAAATTCGGGATGATCTACTTGGAACAAGGCAGGAAGCTGGAATGGCTAAAGAGGCAGAGCTTGGAAATGTACGGATTTGGGATAAAGCTATTGAACCTCAAGAACCTGTGAGCCCCAGAAGGACATTAAACATTTTGTTGAGCGCATTGATTGGTTTGGGTTTAGGAATAGGCTTGGCATTTTTGCGGGATTATTTTGATAATACCTATCCGTCTTTGGAAGATGTTCATCGGGAGCTTGAAGCTCTTCCGACACCGGTATCTTTTCTTGGGGTAATTCCTGCTATGGAAGAAACAGAGGAGCAAAGAATTGGACTGATGACGTATGATGCACCTAATCGCGGTCCTGCTGAAGCGTTTCGAATCGTCCGCACAAAGCTTCAATTTATGGACGCTGAAAAGCCTCCCAAAATTTTATTAGTGACTAGCTCTACACAAAGCGAGGGGAAAACTACAATCGCGTCCAATTTAGCAATAACCTTTGCTCAGATGGAGAAAAAAGTAATAATTGTGGATGCCGATTTACGTAGACCAGCATTACATAAAATATACGCCGGTGCGCTAGCAACTTCCTCTAATGAAACTACATTATCTGATGAATCTGAAGTTGTTGACAAGACAAAGTACGAAACGGATGTGAACGAAGTACATCAAAATGCTTCGTCTTCTTTGGATGGGCAAAGTACAAATATTCCAGATGATACAAGTAGTGATTTAAGTCTTATGATTGCTGATGATATAAGAAAGCCTGGTTTATCAGAATTGTTATTGATGATGAATGAGAAAGAACCTATTGAAGCACTTAAGGAAGTTGTTAAGGAAACGGAGGTAGAAAATCTGTATTTACTCACCAGCGGAACAATCCCACCTAATCCATCGGAACTATTGAATGCAGAGAGGATGAAGGAATTTGTTCGTCTATTGGAACAAGAATATGATTATGTTATCATTGATTCACCTCCAGTTAGACATGTTGCTGACCCCGTTATTTTATCGACCTTAGTCGATTGTGTTATTTATGTCGCTGACATAGTTAAGACTAAGAAGCCTGATATAAGATATGGCCTTGAAGCAATTTCAGATTCGAGCGCTAAGAATATTGGTATGATATGTAACCTAATAGAACCACAGTACGGGGGATACTATGGTTATGGTAGATATGGATATAGCAAATATGGTTACTATGGGCGGTATAGATATTCGAGTTATTACTATTATTACTACTATACTAGCGAAGAAGATGAAGAAAATAAGGAACCCAAGAAAAAAAATAAGCGTAGATTGTTGCCCAGCCGCAATAATAAGTGATCTAAATTGTTAGTGAAATCACTTGTTTTATTTACCTACTGAACTCTGCACGGCGGTTCACGAAGCCGAAAGGAATGTCATTTCGATCGGAGCGAAGCAATCTCGCGCGAAACCATAAATATCCAGTTCTCGGACGAGCTCCCGATTCTCGGGACAGGCCGACAGGTTCATAAGGTTACGCAAATCCTCCCGAAGTTCCCAAACCTTCGGGAGGATTATTTTTAGGAACTATAAGAGATATAAGGTGTGTACGAAACCAACCTACAAAAATACTATAGGTTTTCCAACATAAAAACAAAAATTAACTGATTATTACAAGGAGGCATTGACATCATGTTCACATCGGCATCAACGAGATGGACTATCATCATTGTTACCACCATAGTATTGGGATTAACGTTTACTTTAGGATTTAACAACTTCGTATCCCAATCTGCAATTGGTGATGTTAGTGATATGGAGTATTTAGAGCGAGCGAATAAAGCATTCATAAAGATTGTGAATCAAGCGAAACCCGCTGTTGTACAAATAGCCACTACTAAAAAGATAAAGCAGCGTGACCCACTTGAAGATTTTCGCGATTTATTTCCATTCCCCTGGGATTTTTCACCTCGGGAACGTGAGAGAGAATACCATGGTTTAGGTTCAGGCGTTATAGTGACTTCAGATGGTTATATTCTGACGAATAATCACGTCATTGAAGGCGCTGATGAGATTATAGTATATCTTCCTGATAACAATCGGGAGCTTGATGCAAAGGTTATCGGTCATGACCCTGGAACGGATGTAGCTGTTATTAAGGTAGACGGAGATAATTTTCCCACTATCCCTCTTGGTAATTCCGACGAGATAGAAGTTGGTGAGTGGGTTATTGCAGTTGGCACCCCGTTTGGTTATGCTCAGACTGTCACGCGCGGTATGGTCAGCGCGAAAGGTAGGTCGAATCTGATGTCTGGTGATAACCGAGATAAGTTTTGGTTTGACTTTATTCAAACAGACGCGGCAATCAATCCTGGAAATAGCGGAGGCGCGCTTATTAATATTCACGGAGAGTTGATAGGTATTAACACGGCAATAGCGACGGGTTCAGCATTTAGTCGATCAAATGCAGGTGTGGGATTTGCTATCCCCATCAATCTCGCCCAAGATGTTATGCAGGACTTAATCGAAAAAGGCGAAGTAGAACGCGGCTGGTTAGGAGTTTACATCCAGGATATCGGTTACGATATGGCTGAAAAACTTGGATTGGAAAATACGGATGGAGCGCTTGTAGGACAAGTTATATCGGATACTCCAGCAGAAAAAGCTGGATTTAAGAGCGGAGATGTTATTATTGAGTTCAATGGAAAAGCGGTGAAAAATTCTGGGCAATTGCGCATCACAGTCGCGTCTACTGATATTGGAAGAACAGTTGACGCCAAAATCATCCGGGATGGGAAAGAAAAAATACTGAGCGTTAAAATCGTTAAACGTTCAGGAGAAAGCATCGTTTCTGCCGGAGGTGAAGTTTCCTCAGAGGATGTAGAAACTCTAGCGGGATTGAAAGTAAAAAACCTTACCCCTGAAATAGCCGAAAGGTATGGCTATGAAGATGAAGCTGGCGTTGTTGTTACTGAGGTGACACCAGGAAGCCCCGCTGAAAAAGAAGGAATAAGGCCAGGGGATTTAATTAAAGAAGTAGAACGTAAACCTATCAAAAACGTGAAAGATTATAAAAAAATAACACGAGAATTAAAAGACAACAATACAGTGCTTCTTTTAGTTAATCGCGGCGGTTCCATAGGCTTTTTTCTATTAAAGAGCAAGAAGTAAGAGAAAATAGCTTATGTCAACAAGAAGTGCCGGATGTCCGAACTTTTTCAGGGACAACCCCCATGCCTGGACCTTGGCTCACGAAATATTTCGTGGCCTTTCCCTTTGGTAAGGGGGATTGCCTCAACAAGTTTCGGATTTAAGTATCATCGCTTTTCTTTTTAGTTTTTGTTTCTGAGTCTGTGCTCTTTTTGTCGGAAGCAGGTTCTTTTTCCTTTTTTTCTGCTTTTTTATAGTCTTCACTTCTATAGTCTGTGACATAAAAACCCGACCCTTTGAAAATAATCCCTGCGCCTGCACTAATCAATTTTTTGACAGGACTTGAGCATTCTGGACATTCCCTGATAGGTTCTTCTTTTATGTTTTGAAAGCGTTCAAATTTCAATCCACACTTTTGGCATTTATATTCGTAGGTAGGCATCTGTAGTATCTCCTTGTCATTTTGCCTTCTATTCACTCTAATCCATAAAAAAAACAATAAATTCTAACTTCTAAAGAGCAGTATGTCAAGTTAAATTTCTGTCCAGAAATTTAGCAGAAACCGAGTTTTTCCCAAAAACTCGGTTTCTTATTTTGGGCGAGGGGAATTTCTATCTGTCTGGTTTCCAACTTCTAAATTAAATTAATCACCTCTTCAACTAACACATCTCCCACATCAACTTCAAAGGGGAAATTGTCGCAGATAAGCGGCACTCGCGCTGCGGCATAGCCGCCGCGTTCAAAATCCCCTCTATCAGGGATGTAGCCGACAAAATCGTTAGCATATCCGATATTGAATGTCTTCATCTTTGCCTGCTGTTTAATTTTCAACGCGAACTCAGTGAATAACTCCGATGGGTTGCATGCCAGCGCGATGTTTCCGAGTTTGATAACCTGAATTTCGGTGTTCAGCTTCGTTTCAGGTTCACCGGAAAGTTTCTTCAACCGTAAGCCTTTGGCGTCGGTGAGCCTTGCGAACATGCTCTCTGCCCAATCTGTGAGAAATCTTGCTTCGACTAACTCGCTTCCTTGTGTATCTGTGCTTTCCAATTTTGCTTTGTTCACTTCTAATGTACGACGGACTTCGGATATATCCGGCGGAACTAAAGGCAGGCCTATCAGTTTTGAAGCAGCGCTCAACGTCACATTTTCTACTTCATCCGAAGTAACAATCGTCTTCAAAACCTCTCCTGCCAACAGAGTGCCTGCTTGCTCCGGCGCGCCTCTCATTCGTGGATTGACATCGCCGCACGAACCTTGTAAAAACAGCATTTTGGACTCAGGGAATATGGATTCGACGATATTTGCGGTCGCGCCGCAGTAATCCGGCGAAATTTTTCTGTTTCCCCCTCCCAACGTGACGGAATGACATGAGAAATTTGCAAGCACAGCGAGTAGCCGACTATCTTCCCGATAAAACGAAACAACTCCAACCTCCGGGTCAATAGGACTGCCCTGCACGACTCTGTTATGGCTCATATTATCCAGATGCCCGCTTCCAACCCGCATAGTGACTGGTTCCAAGGCGCTATTCGCCATCATCACCGCGCTAGCCATCAAGCGAATCAACATCTCGACATAAGGTCGGTCAACTTCACCACAGCCTCTCAAGAATATCGTCGCCGGACCTGAATGAGTATGCGAACATGCCAGTAGAACATGCTCTGGCGGAATTCCCGTATCTGCTTCTATCAATGCTCGCGTTTTTGAGGTAATATCCCTATCAACTCCAATAATGTCTTTTGCAACTATAGCAACGCGTGTATTGCCATCATCCAAAACCAACGCTTTGCTATACAAATCCGCCATAACGCCATCACAACGCCTGTTCAGATAATATCCGTATCCAGACATCTCCACTCCCATTGGGGGCGTGATAGTTGTAATACCTAAACCTGCTTGTAGTTTACTCATATTGCTCCTCCATTTATATTGTATAAGTCAAGAAACTTTGTAAAACGTGAAACGTAAAACGTAAGAGAAATATGACACATTTTGTATATTAACGCAACATTTCTTTCTAAATTAATGCGCATCGAACAATCACTTTCTTGCCTCTTTATCCTTTTGCCATTTTTCCTCATCTACCTCATTGACAGGTGAATGAGTTTTTGGTATAATTAAACCGTTATGAAAAAAGTAGCTATCACCAAAATACAAAACGATAATATTTCCGAAGCAATCGAATCAGCGATTGATTTAATCGGCGGCATTGAGAGGTTTATCTCTCAAGGGGATAAAGTACTTATCAAACCTAATCTAACGACGGACAAAAGTCATGAATTCGGAGTAACAACAAATCCCATAGTAGTTGAAGCTATCGTGGATTTAGCGCGGAGAGCAGGCGCGAAAGATATTGTCATCGGCGAAGGTACAATGGTTGGATTAAATACTATGGAAGTTTTTGAGGTCTTGGGCTATTGTGAACTGGCGAAACGAACCGGCGTTCGGCTTGTTGACCTTAACACAGATGAAATGGAAGTCGTCAAAATCCCTAATCCCAGGGTTATAGATTCTATTCACATCCCGAAGACATATCTTCAAAGCGATGTCGTAATCAATGTGCCACTTTTAAAAACCCATATCTGTGCTGTTGCTACCCTCAGTCTAAAAAATATCAAGGGCGTTATTCCTCAATATGACAAACGGCGATTGCATGCGCTTGGTGTAAACGATGGGATTGTAGATATCAATAAAGTTTTAAAACAGAATCTTATTATCGTTGACGGCATGAGAGGTCAAGAGGGACTTGGACCAATTAGTGGCACTCCTGTCGATATGAATTTAATAATCGCTGGCGAAAACCCCGTCTCCGTCGATGCCGTGTGCGCCAAAATTATGGGCATAAATCCCCGCGACGTATTACACATCCGTGGCGCGGCGGACGAAGGATTAGGCACGATTGACCTGCGCCGGGTTCGAATATGCGGCGAAAAAATCGCCGATGTAAAACGGAAATTTCTCACACCGCCAAGACAATTGCGTGGAGTATTCGAAGGTATTGACCCGTATGTCGATGGTTCGGCTTGTAGCGGCTGTGTCGGCGCTATTGGCGTCGCCCTTAATCGAATGAAGGATGCCGGCGAACTGCGAATGATTGCGGAAAAATTCGGAAAAATCTCCCTCATCGCAGGACGGAATACTTCGAAATCAGTGGATAGTAAAGACTTCTGCATTACCATCGGAAATTGCCAGGCGAAACAGAAAGGACAATTGCACATCCCCGATTGTCCGCCGTCGGGATTTTCTATTCGGGATAGAATACGAAATTTGCTGGGGTTGGAGAGTTTGTATTCGTAGTTGTCAAGTTTTATTTGAAAAAAACAAAGTGTCAACTGAATTGTGAACCATCTCAAATAAAGGAGAGATAAAATATGGAGACTGAAGTACACAATATAGAGGAATTGATTACCATTTTGAAACAGCGTCCTCAGTGGCGAGAGAGACTGCTTCAGACGCTTTTGACTGACGAATTCTTGGAGTTGCCCTCTCGTACTAATCGCCTTGGAACAGCCATGGCGCAACTAACTGAACGGGTTCAGGTATTGGCTGAAGGTCAGCGGCAGTTACAAATTCGGATGGATGATCTAACCGCGCGAATAATCGATCTAACCGCTCAAGTAAGCGAGATAGCTGGCATCCAAAAGGAGATGCTGGACGATTTAGGCTACCTAAAGGGGCG
>JACKQG010005000.1_pt1 | contig 14963 bp, 10 predicted proteins | sample 8237621 | NCBI WGS metagenome assembly JACKQG01 (sample SAMN15677084, study PRJNA649215) | marine metagenome | biome: marine; feature: Black Sea; material: saline water; isolation source: suspended particulate matter (SPM) from the Black Sea western gyre | collected 2013-06-09/2013-06-10 | depth... | reverse complement strand
CCCATTCCATGGGGCAAAAAGATTATGGTCAATGTTAAAAACCCCATGCCCCCCAGCAAATGGGTTTGACTGCGCCAGAATAACAATCCGTGCGGAACCTTTTCGATATCCGTCAATATGGTTGAACCAGTTGTGGTATAACCGGACATCATCTCAAAAAAGGCATCAGTGAAAAAAGGAATTGATCCATGGATCATAAACGGCAGGCCTGAAACCGCAGAAATCAAAATCCATCCAAAAAAAGCAATAAAAAAGCCGTCTTTTATATTTAAATCTCGATCCCTGCGAAAAAACCACCACAAAGGAACCCCCATACCAATGATAGTGATCCCGGTAATGGCAAGGGCATACAGATCATCTTCCTTATAATACAGCGAGCAGATCAATGGAAACACCATGGAAATGCCGGTAACGATCAATAATTTTCCCAGGACGTTTGCAATAGTTTTATAATTCATAGGTATCCAAATCTAATATGCAGGAAAATCAATCCTTAGCTGTAATTTAAACAATGCCCTAAAACCTAAAATCTTCTTTAACCTAAAAACCACTGCCAGATCAACCCAATTCATGCCCCCACACAATTCATGACCCCACCCAAAAATCCTTTTCACCTTTTAAGATAATCCCATTTGAAGAACAAATTCCTAATATAGATCCAAATGGGATTATCTTAGGCTGCCTGTGCAATAAAAATAGCCCGGACAGGGGCAGGATGCCCTTCCACTGTTTTATCAGGATCATTGGGATCAAGAAAATCTTTCAGGCTTTCCGTTTGGATCCATCTGGTTTTTCTCTGCTCTTCAAGGGAGGTTTTGGTAATATCCACACATCTGATATTTGTAAAACCTGCCCGCAACAGCCAGGATTCCATTACCAGAAGATCAGGAATGAAAAAAATATTTCGCATTTTTGCATATCGGTCTTTTGGAAAAAGACAAAAATTTTTTTTTGAATTAATGATGAGATTTTCAAGTACCAGTTCCCCACCGGATCTCATGGAATCACAAATATCCTTAAGCATTTGAACGGGTGATTTTCGATGGTACAAAACCCCCATGCAAAACACTGTATCAAAATACTTATCCATTTTCGGCAGCTGATCATGGGAAACAGGAAGACAGAATACGTTTTCCTGTTTTAAAAATTTTTGCAGGGCAAGATATTGAAAATAAAATGAGCTCTGGGGTTCTAACCCCAATACCATCAATGGATTACAGGCCGCTATCCTAAACATGTAGTACCCGTTACTTGACCCAATATCAAGGATGCGGCGTCCCTTAAGGTTAGTGATATGATGAAGCAGACGTTCCCATTTCATCCAGGACTGCCACTCGGAATCAATTAAAATCCCGAAAAGATTGAAAGGTCCTTTTCGCCAGGGACAAAGCTGTCCCAGCTTATCGGTCAGCAAGCTCTGCCCTTCCAAAGTCAGATCCGATGGATCGCCAATGGTGATGGTGCGGCTTTCAAGATCGATAAAAGAAGGCATAGCAGCCGGCATGGTTTCAAGAACGGTTTTAAACTTTAAAGAATTACCTTTGGCATGATCCAGAAAACTCCTCTGGTCTTTTATAAGTGTTTTAAATTCATTGTACCAATGGTCTATTTTCAGGCGGTGCCGGTGTTGAAGAAGTCTTTCCATTTTTACTTGTGACCCTTGTGGTTACGTGTGACCCTTGTGGTTACGTGTTACCTTTATGGTTATTTATGACCTTTATGGTTACCTCTTTATCGCCATCATTGAGGCAAAATTAAACCATTTAAGCCAGATATCAAATTTAGCAAATCCAGCATTTAAAATCCGCTTTTCATGGGTTTCAATGGTATCTGGAACAAGAACCTTTTCCAGGGCATCTCTTTTTTGACTGATCTCAAGTTCTGAATACCCGTTTTCAAGTTTAAATGCAGTGTAAAATTGTGTTTGAAGATCATTCAATTCCTTTGATGCATGAACTATTTTTTCAGTTAAAACAAGGATGCTGTTTGGATTCATCCCCTGATAAATTTTTTTTATCAGGTCATCGCGTTTTTTCATGTCAAGAAACTGTAGGGTCAGATTGATTAGAACCACTGACGCGTCCTTAATTTGTATATCTTCTAAAAAACCGCAGACAAGATCAATTTGCGAAGCATTATCATATTTTTCGAGCCGTTTTGAATACTTTTCAATCATGGGTTTGGAACTATCCACTGCCACCATTTTAAATGGCTTTTCTTTAAATTGCTCAAGGACCAAGATTCCAAGATTTCCATGGGAACAGCCAAGATCATAAATACGACTGCCTGGTTGATAAAATTGCTCTGCAAGCTGTGATTGCCGTCTAATACTTTCTTTGTAAAAAGGCACGGATCGATTCAGCATATCATCAAACACCCGGGCCACCTCTTTATTAAATTCAAAGGGTTGGATTTTTAGTTTTTTCCCTGCAAATACCTGGTCTTTCTCCATTTGTCTTCCCATAAAAAAAATTTTATTTTAAACTTTTATAATATTCCTTGAAGAAGTGCAAGAAGACAAGGAGTCCCAAATCCACCATCAAATTTTCGTTTGCCGGCTGGGCCATGGGTTGTACACTATCCCTTGACTCATTCTGTTTGATAATGATATTTAAAATTCATGAACCAGGAAAATTTAAAAAATATTTTAAACCAGGTGGCCAAAGGGTCCTTATCTATTGAGAATGCGCAAAAGCAACTTACTCATATCTCCTTTGAAAATATTGATTTTGCCCAGATAGACCATCATAGGTCTTTAAGAAAGGGATTTCCTGAAGTAATTTTCGGACAAGGGAAAACTAGTGAACAAATCATTGGTATCATGGAAAAAATGATCATCCATGAGGATATCATTCTTGTGACCCGTCTTAAACAGGAAAAAGCACAAAAAATAATTTCAGCATTTCAAGGGGCGGATTATTTTGAAGATGCAAAATTTTTATGGCTTAAAAAAAATGAGCCTAAAATCACAGGCATAGGAAAAATCCTTGTGATTTCTGCCGGGACATCTGATATCCCCGTTGCAAAAGAAGCTTTTTTAACTGCCCAGGCAATGGGAAATGAAATTGAATCCATCTTTGATGTCGGGGTAGCCGGTATTCACCGTCTTTTTGCCCACCAGGAGAAAATTATAAATGCTGCCGTCATCATTGTTGTTGCCGGGATGGAAGGTGCTTTACCCAGTGTGGTTGCAGGAATGGTCAAAGCTCCTGTCATAGCAGTTCCTACGAGCATTGGATATGGTACGAGTTTTGGAGGGATGACCGCCCTTTTAGGAATGCTCAATTCCTGCAGCTCAAATATTGCTGTAGTAAATATTGACAATGGATTTGGAGCAGGGTTTATGGCTTCTTCCATTAATCATGTGTCAGCAGCTGGATAATAAAATCAGATGGCTTGTTTATAATTTACAGGTTCTTTCTTTTTAGAAAATAAAATATTGCTCGTGTGAATTTTTTTCTTGACTCTTGACTCGAATAAAATTTATATATATTAAAACTTATTTAACTAAAGTAAAAATTATGAATATAAATATTATTAACATACTACTAGTCCTTATTATCGTGGAGGTGATTATTATCACCTCCAGGCGAAGGGGCTCGTAGTGGCATAAACCTTAAATCAACTTTAAAAGCCGTTATCAGCCCCCAGGGAGCAGATAACGGCTTTTTCATTTTGGAGACAAACAACATGAGAAGCCACATTGCAACAAAAGGTACGGCAAGAGCCCCCCATCGAAGCCTGTTCAAGGCCATGGGATATACAGACAGAGAAATCAACCAGCCCCTTATAGGCATTGCCAACTCTGCCAATGAATTGATCCCCGGCCACATGCATCTGGACAATATTGTCAAAGCGGTTAAGGCAGGTATTTATATGGCTGGCGGAACCCCCATGGAGTTTTCAACCATTGGTATCTGTGACGGGATTGCTATGAATCATGCAGGCATGCACTACTCTCTTGCATCCCGCGAACTCATTGCAGACTCCATAGAAGTCACAGCCATGGCCCATCCCTTTGATGCCATTGTCATGGTACCCAATTGTGATAAAATTGTCCCGGGTATGCTCATGGCTGCAGCACGATTGAATATTCCAGCCATATTTATCAGCGGTGGTCCAATGCTTTCCGGGAAACATCCTGAGGACAAAAATAAAAAAATTGATCTTATTACTGTATTTGAAGCCGTGGGCGCGGTCAAGTCCGGCAGGATGACCCAAAGCCAGCTTCTTGACATAGAAAATGCCGCCTGCCCCACCTGCGGATCATGTGCCGGAATGTTTACGGCAAACTCAATGAATTGCCTGACAGAAGCCATTGGAATGGCTCTTCCGGGAAATGGAACCATTCCCGAACCTATGTCGGAAAGAATTCGCCTGGCCAAACAGACTGGAATACAAATCATGGAACTCTTAAATAAAGATATTTGCCCTGATAAGATTATGACAAAAGATGCCTTTATGAATGCCCTGGTGGTTGATATGGCTCTAGGGTGTTCCACCAACACAGTGCTTCATTTAAAAGCTATTGCCAATGAAGCCCATGTTGATATTGATCTGAACCTCATTAATGAGGTCAGCCAAAAAACCCCCCATTTATGTTCTCTAAGCCCGGGGGGTGAAGACCGCATTGAAGACTTAAATTTTGCCGGTGGTATCCCTGCTGTCATGAAAGAACTTTCTGACCATGGCATGATTAATATTGATTGTTTGACTGCCACTGGAAAAACAATGGGTCAAAACCTTGAGGCGGTTATTAAAAAAGACCAGCAGGTGATACGGCCTGTTGAGAATCCCTATCACAGACAAGGAGGATTAGCAGTGCTCTTTGGCAACCTTGCCAAAGAAGGTTGTGTGGTCAAACAATCTGCCGTTCTTGATAAGATGCTCCGGCATCAGGGCCCGGCCAGGGTATTTGATTCTGAAGAAGAAGCAACCAAAGCGATTCTTGAAAATCAAATTAACAAAGGAGATGTAATTGTCATCCGGTATGAAGGCCCGGCAGGTGGACCTGGCATGCGTGAGATGCTCACCCCCACATCAGCCATAGCAGGCATGGGACTTGATGAAACTGTTGCCCTTATAACGGATGGCAGATTTTCAGGGGGTTCAAAAGGGGCTTCCATTGGCCACATATCTCCGGAAGCTGCAGAGGGAGGGCTTATCGCGATTGTTAAAGAAAATGATCAGATCAAAATAGATATTCCAGCTAAATCCATTGAACTTCTGGTTTTTGAAGATGAAATTGCAAACAGGTTTGCCAAATGGAAAAAACCTGAATCCAAAATTAAAACAGGATATATGGCCCGGTATGCCAGGATGGTGAGTTCGGCTGGCAACGGTGCTATATTTACGTGTGACCCTTGTGGTTAAAGATACATTTTAGGAGATAAAAAATGAAACTTAACGGCGCCCAGATTCTTATTAAAATGATTAAGGCAGAAGGTATTGACACCATTTTCGGATATCCAGGCGGTGCTGTCATTGATATTTATGATGCCCTTGCAAAACAGGAAGGCCTTCGCCATATCCTAGTCCGGCATGAACAGGGTGCTGTCCATGCGGCTGACGGCTATGCCAGGGCCAACAAATCAGTTGGTGTTGCCCTGGTTACTTCAGGCCCAGGTGCTACCAATGCTGTGACTGGAATTGCTTCTGCACATTCTGACTCCATCCCCATTGTTGTGTTTACAGGCCAGGTACCAACAGGACTGATCGGGAATGATGCATTCCAGGAAGTGGATATAGTGGGTATCACAAGGCCCTGCACCAAACACAATTACCTTGTAAAAAGTGTAGACAAACTGGCTTCAACCATTAAAGAAGCCTTTTATCTGGCAAGGTCGGGAAGACCCGGCCCTGTTCTCGTTGATCTTCCAAAAAATATTTTGCAGGCCCAGATTGATTTTAAAGAACCCGGCGAGATCTCTTTGAAATCCTACAAACCCAATTATAAGCCCAACAAAAAACAACTCAACAAAGTGGTCAATATGATCCGACAGGCTAAAAGGCCGGTCATTTTTGCCGGTGGCGGTGTTATCCTCTCCCAGGCTTCCAGGGAAATAACCCGTCTTGCAAAAATGGCAGACATCCCCGTTACTGCATCTTTGATGGGTCTGGGTGCATTTCCAGGATCAGATCCTCTATGGCTTGGAATGCTGGGCATGCACGGCACCTATCGGGCCAATATGAGCATTGGTCATTGTGATCTCATGATTGCCGCAGGTGTTCGATTTGATGACAGGGTTACGGGAAATATTGAAAAATTTGCACCCAATGCCAAAATTGTTCAAATTGATATTGATCCCACGTCTATTCACAAAAACATTGAAGTCCAATGCCCCATTGTGGGGGATTGTAAAACTGCCCTTAAAGGTATCCTTGAATTAATGGAAGACCTGAAAATAGATGATCTTAAAAAAGGTCGGCCCCAATGGCTGAATCAGATCCAGGAATGGAAGAGTACCACTCCCTTGAAATATGACCAGGGCAGTGACGTGATCAAACCCCAGTTTGTTGTTGAAAAACTTTATGAACTCACAAAGGGCGATGCTATTATTACAACTGAGGTCGGGCAAAACCAGATGTGGGCTGCCCAGTATTATCACTTTAACAAACCCAATCACTTTATTTCATCTGCCGGTCTTGGGACCATGGGATTTGGACTGCCTGCCGCCATCGGTGCCAAGGCAGCCTGCCCTGATAAAATGGTTATTGATATTGCAGGAGACGGATCCATCCAGATGAATATCCAGGAATTAATGACTGCCATTGAATCAAAAATAGATATTAAAATAGTCATTTTAAATAATCAAAACCTTGGCATGGTAAGACAGTGGCAGGAGCTGTTTTATGAAAAAGTTTACTCTTTTACCAATATGGAAAATTCCCCTGATTTTGTGAAACTGGCCGAAGCTTATGGTGCAAAAGGCTTAAGATGCACCCGGCCCGATGAAGTGGAATCTGTTTTATCCCAGGGTCTTAACTATAAGGGGACTGTTGTCATGGACTTTGTCGTGGACAGGGAAGAATCTGTCTACCCCATGGTTCCGGCTGGTGGTTCAATTACAGAAATGCTTCTGGTTTAATTTTAAATTTGCAAAGGATGTTTTATATGAAAACAAACAGCTACTTACTTTCTATCCTTGTAGATGATGAACCAGGGGTTCTTTCAAGGATTGCAGGCCTTTTTTCAGGCCGGGGGTTTAATATTGATAGCTTGAGCGTGGCAAGCACGGCCGAGCCTGATGTATCAAGAATCACCATGGTGACCAAATGCGAGCCCCAGATCATTGACCAGATAAAAAAACAGCTGCATAAGCTGATCAATGTCATTACAGTGAATGATCTGACAGACAAAAAATATGTTCAACGGCAGTTGGCATTAATAAAAGTCAATGCTCAGCCTGAAAAAAAGGCAGACATATTAAGAATTGTCGATATTTTTAGATGCAAGATTGTTGATGTGGGACTTTCCCACTACACAATAGAAGTATCCGGAGACAATGAAAAGCACGATGCCATCATCTCTTTATTAAAACCCATGGGGATCATTGAAATAGCCTCCACAGGTTCCATTGCCCTGGCAAGGGAAAACGGCAAAAAATAAATAAGCAAACTGGATAAATAATGGAAAAAACACTAATATACGATACCACTCTAAGGGATGGCATGCAGGGAGAAAACATCTTCTTCTCCACTGAAGATAAGGTTAAAATAGCAAAACGCTTAGATGACGCAGGTATCCACTATATTGAAGGCGGTTGGCCCGGATCAAACCCCGGGGCCCAGCATTTTTTCGAACTTGTAAAAGATATAAAATTCAAAAACGCAAAAGTGGCTGCTTTTGGTTCCACCCGGCGCCCGGGAAAAACCTGCGACCAGGATGCCAACATCCAGGCATTGATAAACAGCCAGGCGCCTGTGATCACAATATTTGGAAAGTCATGGGACCTGCATGTTGAATCCATCATGGAGAATACAAAGGCAGAAAATCTTGCCATGATTAAAGAGAGCGTGGCTTACCTTATAACCCATAACCGGGAAGTTTTCTATGATGCAGAGCATTTCTTTGACGGGTACAAAGCCAATCCAAACTATGCCCTGAATACCCTTGAAGCCGCTGTTGAGGGCGGGACAAAATGCCTGGTTCTCTGCGATACCAATGGCGGGTCCCTGCCCTGTGAGATTGAGAGCATAACGAAAACAGCAATTAAACATTTCAGGTCTGACCTTCAGGTTAAAGGAAAATCCAATCTTATTTTTGGCATCCACACCCATAATGACTGCGCCATGGCAGTGGCCAATTCGATAACGGCGGTTCATGCGGGCGCAACCATGGTCCAGGGAACCATCAATGGATATGGCGAGCGGTGCGGGAATGCTGACCTGACAGCCATTATCCCTATTCTGGCGCTTAAAATGAACCGGGATTGCATGAGCCGGGAAAATCTTGAAAAGCTATTGAATCTTTCCCGGTTTATTTCTGAAACTGCCAATGTACCGCCTGTCAATTCAAGACCCTTTGTCGGCAAGAGTGCGTTTGCCCATAAAGGCGGGGTTCATGTAAGTGCGATAATGAAAAATCCCAGGGCCTATGAACATATTTCTCCTGAACTGGTGGGAAACAAACGCCGAGTTATTGTTTCAGAGCAGTCCGGTAAAAGCAATATCGAATATAAGGCCAAGGAGCTGGGAGTAGATATAGGTAAAAACGGTGTCACAGGGCATCAGATCGTATCCAGCATCAAGGAACTTGAAGATTACGGGTTTGAATTTGATGCAGCTGAAGGTTCATTAAAACTTATCATGGAAAAACTGACTGATCAGTTTGTCCCCTATTTTGAGCTTGAATCTTTCAGGGTGGTGGTTGAAAAAGACAAGGAACGGCCATGTTATTCCCATGCCATGATTAAAATAAGGGTGGGCAATACAACGGAAATCACTTCAGCAGAAGGAGAAGGCCCTGTCAGCGCCCTGGATAATGCATTAAGAAAGGCGCTTACCACCATATACCCGCAAATTGACGATCTGCACCTTGTGGACTTTAAAGTCCGTGTCATTGACGGCATGGACGGTACTGATGCAAAGGTGCGCGTCCTTATTGAATCACGGGATGAAAATAATATATTTTCAACAATCGGAGTTTCAGAAGACATCATAGAAGCAAGCTGGCAGGCTCTGGCCGACAGTTTTCAATATAAACTATCATTAGACAATAAAAAACCAATGTACAATAAAAATAAGGCAAAATAACATGACAAAAAACAACCAGCTTATTATTTTTGATACCACTTTAAGAGATGGGGAACAATCACCTGGAGCCAGCATGAACAAGGCTGAAAAACTGCGGATTGCCACCCAGCTTGAAAAACTGGGTGTCAACGTTATCGAAGCAGGATTTCCCGCCGCATCTGAAGGAGATTTTGAGGCAGTCCAAGCCATTGCCCAAACCCTTAAAATTTCCCAGGTTGCAGCACTTTGCAGGGCCAGTGAAGCTGATATCATCCGGGGATGGGATGCCATTAAAGATGCAGTTAACCCAAGAATCCACACCTTTATTGCCACATCTGACCTGCATATGACATATAAACTTGCAATGGAACCTTCCCAGGTCCTGGAACAGGCAGTCAAATCTGTTCGGCTTGCCGCATCATACACAGATAATGTAGAATTCTCCGCAGAAGACGGTTCAAGATCTGATCCTGCATTTTTATGCAAGGTATTTGAAGCGGTTATTGATGCCGGTGCCACCACTATAAATCTTCCAGACACGGTGGGATACGCTATTCCTGAAGAATTTGGTGAGCTTGTAAAATATGTCATGAAGAATACGCCCAATATGAATAAGGCAGTATTGAGTGTTCATTGCCATAATGATCTTGGCCTTGCCACGTCCAATACCCTTGCTGCCATAAAAGCCGGGGCCAGGCAGGTTGAAGTAACCATTAATGGTATTGGAGAAAGAGCCGGGAACACTTCCCTTGAGGAAGTGGTCATGTCGGTGCATACAAGACCCAATTTCTTTCCCCAGACCACATCCATTGACACCAGAAGAATTTATCCCACAAGCCGACTGGTGAGCATGATCACGGGAATCCTTATCCAGCCGAACCGGGCAATTGTGGGTGCCAATGCCTTTGCCCATGAAGCCGGTATCCACCAAGACGGAGTACTGAAAAATCCCATGACCTATGAGATCATGAAACCTGAAACCATTGGTCTTAACAAAAACAACCTTGTTTTAGGAAAACATTCAGGACGTCACGCCTTAAATTCCCACATCCAGGAAATTGGATACAATCTTTCAAAAGAAGAACTGGATATAGTTTTTGAAAAATTCAAACGTCTGGCAGACAAGAAAAAAAGCATCCGGGATGAAGACATCGAGGCACTTATTAACGAAGGGGTATTAAGAAGTTCAGAAGTTTTCAAACTTGAATATATCCATGTATTATCCGGAAACACGGTCTTTCCCACGGCCAGTGTACAGCTGAGTATCAACGGCCGCAAAACCCAGGGGGCAACAGAAGGAAACGGCCCCATTGATGCTGTATACAATATTATATCCAAACTGACCAATACCAAATCCGAACTCCTGAGATTTACCATCTCTGCTTTGACAGAGGGGACAGATGCCCAGGGCGAAGTAACGGTCAGGCTGCAGGAAGACGGAATCATAGCCCTTGGAAAAGGAGCTGATCCGGATATCATTACGGCAAGCGCACTGGCCTATATTAATGGTTTAAACAGATTGGAATACCTGAAGAAACACCCTGTTGTAAAACCTGAGAATCTATAAATCGTTCTAATGATCCCAAAGAAAGGCAGGCCCAACATCATCCATGCCTGCCTTGCCTTATACTTTTTTCTTGACACCAAACAGACATAAGACTAAGAAGAATAGCTGTGTTTATCTTATTAATAATAACTTGCTGGAGACAGATTATGAAAAATTTGTTTAAACTTTCTATTTTGCCTGTTCTTTTTTTCTTTTGTTTTATTGCCTTAAGTTTTGCCGAAGATGTTTCCATTGTAGGAAAATGGAAAACCATTGATGACAAGACTGGTGACCCAAAATCCATTGTGCAGATTTATGAAAAAGATGGGAAATATTTCGGCCAGATAACAGAATTATTTCGTAAACCCGGAGAAGATCCTGATCCTGTCTGTGATAAGTGCCCGGATGATGATCCACGTAAAAACCAGCCCACAAAAGGGATGATCATTATCAAAGATATTGCTAAAACAAGCACTGGATACAGCGGCGGCACAATACTGGATCCCAAGGAAGGCAAAATATATACTTGCAAATTATGGCCTGAGGATGGAAAACTTATGGTCCGGGGCTATATTGCCTTTTTCTTCAGAACCCAGACCTGGCACAAGGTTGAATAGTTCCTGACCGGAAATCTGAAAATTTTGGATGCAAAAGCACCACTACAAACTGAGTACAACGCGGGTGATAATTTTAACCGGAGCAATACATTGAGTATTGTGAGCTTACGCTCAAACACTTGGCGGTCTTAACGCTCAACTGCGTTAAGACCCTGTACAGAAGGCCAATCAACGCTTTCCTGCAACCCATACCCCGACCTCCTCACTAAAATTCAGTTTAGAATTCGATATGTAACTTAGCTCATAGTCTCAGAAAATTGAAAAATTTTTTCAAGATTAAATTAAGATATAGAATGAATGGGTCTGAGTTTTCAAAAATAATCTGTATCTTCAATTATGTTGATTGGGATCTTTATTAATTTTATTTTCCACTTGCCTATAAAGTTTAATATTATTCTGATAATTTATTTGTCTTGCATCACAATATGTATTACTGTTGCATTAATTGAATTGACCGGAATATCAATAAGTTCTGGTGGTTTTATGGTTTTGGAGTGTGCAAGACTATGGATAGCATGTGCTCTGAATGTTCAGATGAACTTTATGGCAATTAAGACTGGTATAAAAAATGAAAAACGAGGAAAAGCAAAAAAAAATAATGGCTAAAACTTACAGTATTCTTGTCCTTATAATGCTCAGTATTTTTTCTGTACTGGCACTGGCAGAGGATCAAGGATTAAACAAGGGAATAGAAATATCGCTAATAGACCTTAAGCTTACACCTGTTGAGAAAGCCTGGTTAAAAGACCACCAATCAATAGAAATAGGAGGGCCTAAATCTTTTCCTCCCTTTCATTACTTTGAAGAAGATGGTGGCCTGAAAGGAATATCTGCTGACTATATTAACGCTATTATGAATCAGCTTGGGGTAAAGGTGAACGTGCAGAACAACCTGCCCTGGCCAGAAGTATTAAAAAGAGCCGAATCAGGCAAAATTGATTTGATTCCCTGTATTGCTAAAACCGACGAACGAGAAAAATTCTTAAGTTTTTCCAGTCCATATCTTTCATTCCCTTTGGTAATTATAAATAAAAAAGATATGCCTTTTATTGGTGGTGTTGAGGACTTAGCCGGTAAGAAATTAGCAGTGATACGAAAAATTTCAACCATTGAATGGTTAAAACGTGATGGGATTAATTTTATCCCCTATTATGTTGAATCCCCGCTCAAGGGACTTGAAAGTGTCTCTTTTGGCAAGGCAGATGCCCAAATCGAAAACCTGGCAGTAGCCAGTTATCTTATACAAAAATATGGCCTGACCAATCTTAAAATTGCAGCTCCTACTCATTACGACAAATACAACCTTTACATGGCTGTTCGCAAGGACTTACCCGAATTGTTGGGTATTATAAATAAAGCCCTTGATGCGATCTCCCCCGAACAGCATATTCAAATTAGAAACAAATTGCTTTCCGTCCGATATGAACATGGGATAAAAAAAATCGAAGTATTCCTTTGGGTTATAGGTATTACAGGGGTAGCATTATTATTTATTGTGTTTGTTTTGTTTTGGAACAAACGGTTAAAGCGTGAAATTGTTGAGAAAAGAAAAGCTGAAGAGATTAACAAAGCATTGTTTGCCATTTCAAGTGCGGTGAATACCACCCAAAATTTGAAAGACCTCTTTCAATCCATCCATAATTCATTAGGCAGTATTATTGATGCTTCCAACTTTTTTATTGCCATGGTGGATATCAAAGAACGCACCCTGCATTTCCCATATCACGTGGATACAACGGATGATGATTTTTCTTCAATCACAAATTTTGATAATAATGATTCCTTAACCGGTTTAGTAGTTTCCCAACGCAGACCAGTTTTATTAAAAAAACAAGATCTTGAAAAACGAGCAGGCCAAAATGGTGTATGGGGTCCAATGCCTCTGATCTGGATGGGAGTTCCTTTAATTGTTAAAGATGAGGTTATCGGAGTGGTAGCTGTCCAGAGCTATTTAAATTCAAACCTTTACAAGGAACAAGATCTGCAGGTATTTTCGGCGGTGTCTGATCAGATGGCCATCGCTATTGACCGCAAACGTGCTGAAGAAGCATTACAGGAAAGTGAAAAAAAATACAGACACCTTTTCAAGAATGCCCCGGCTGGAATCTACGAGATCGATTTTGAAAAAATCAGATTCATTAACGTTAATGATATAATGTGCAAATATACGGGTTATTCAGAAAAAGAATTATTATCCATGAATCCCCTGGATCTTTTAACTGAAGACAGTAAAAGCTTATATATCAAAAGGCTTGAAAAACTTTCTAAAAAAGAAAAGATGGCCCCCAACGTTGAACACGACATTATAAAAAAAAATGGCCAAAAACTAAATGTCATTTTAAACAATGATTTTGTCTATAAAAACGGAAAATTAATGGGTGCAAGGGTTGTTGTCCATGATATTACCGAACTTAAAAAGGCCCAGGAAGAGAAAATAAAAGCTCAAAGATTTGCAGGCGAGCAGAAAAAGCTGGCATTGGTTGGTCAGGTTGCCGGAAAAATGGCCCATGATTTTAATAATATTTTGGGCATTATTATGGGGAATACAGAGCTATCACTTATGGATTGCAAAGATGAAGAGACAAAAAAAACGCTTGAATTAATATTTGAACAGACCATACGAGGCAAAAATTTAACCAGAAATTTGGTTGCCTTTGCCAAGGATCAGGAGCCCAGACAGGAATTTTTTAGAATCAGTGAAAAAATTGATCTTGTTCTCAGCCTGTTAAAAAATGATCTGGAAGGAATTGAGCTTATCAAGGAATATAAACCAGGAGTACCGGAACTGCTCGCTGATCCAGGAATGATCGAGCATGCACTTGTAAATCTAATACAAAATTCAATTCATGCCACAAGTATGAATGAATCTCCCAGAATCATAGTTACAACATACAGCCTTGATAATAGAATTTGTTTGGAAATTGAGGATAATGGATGTGGAATTTCAAAAGAAAACCTGGAAAATATTTATGAACCTTCTTTTACTTTAAAAGGAAGCAAGGATGTAACAGGTTCATATAAAAGCGACATTAAGGGAACCGGGTATGGAATGGCGAATGTAAAAAAATATGTTGAGCAGCATAAAGGTTCTATTTCAATTGAGTCAGAAGTAGGTGTAGGGGCTACGGTTACAATCTGTTTGCCTGTCATTAAAAAGGAATTAACCACTGAAGAAAAAGCAGAACTGAAAAAAGAAATAACACAATTTGAAAAATATATTCTTCTCGTTGAAGATGAAACAGCTATCTCGGATGTACAATACAGAATATTGACAAGTGAACCTTGTCATCACAAGGTTGATGTTGCACACAACGGCGAGATGGCAAAGGATCTGTTTGAAAGAAATATATATGATTTTGTAAGTTTGGATTATGTTCTTGCGGGAGGAATCAACGGCATGGATGTTTATCATTATATCCGAAAAACAAATCAAACAGTTCCAGTGCTGTTTATTTCCGGCAATATCGAATTTCTGGAATCCATAAAAGAAATGAAACAAAGAGATGCATATATTGATCATCTGTCAAAGCCTTGCCAGAATAAAGATTATGTGAATGGCATTAATG
>JACKQG010004999.1_pt1 | contig 14964 bp, 12 predicted proteins | sample 8237621 | NCBI WGS metagenome assembly JACKQG01 (sample SAMN15677084, study PRJNA649215) | marine metagenome | biome: marine; feature: Black Sea; material: saline water; isolation source: suspended particulate matter (SPM) from the Black Sea western gyre | collected 2013-06-09/2013-06-10 | depth... | reverse complement strand
CATTGCATTGGCCTCGTGCCAGGCGCTCTCAGCCTTTTGTAGATCATCAGCCAGGTTTCTCAGCGTGCTGTTGATTGTGCCTGTCCTGTCGGAAAGGACAGACAGGAGCATGCTGTTTCTGATCTCATCGTTATAGTTTTTGATTTTCTTGCGGTCATAATCAAGACCGGCTGTTATGCGGTGGTTGCCCTTTTTTGTTCTGAATATCGCGCTTCCACCCAGTTCCCGGTCCTGCTCAACAAGGTTTCTGTACTCTCCGCCTGATTTCAGGTCTGTTATCTGCTGGAAATCTTTTCTGATTCCCCTGAGAGATAGGCTGACCTCGGTATCATTGGTAATCTCATGGTTAAGCGTAAGGGTTGATAATATGTACTCTGAATCATCCTTGAACACAAAGGTGAATGCGAGACCCGGTGCCAGTGTAAGCGGGGCCTCTCCCTGACCCTTGTCAGCACGCAGAATACCAAGTGTAAGTTCTATATTTGTACTGCGTGATAGCTCATGCCTGATCTTTCCGTAGGCCGTAGTTTTATCTATTTCTGTATTTGTTTTGAACCCCTCTGATTTGAGGTGCCCTGCATATAAATAATAGCCTGTCTTTCCTGTATGGCCCTGTGTCTCGGCGGTGTAGTGTCTGGTTCGCTTCTGCCCGAATGATGCTGAGACAGAGTTGCTGCTCTCAGATGCAGTTCCTGCGGGTTTTGTGATCAGATTGATAGTTCCGCCCAGTGCTGAACCCCATGCTGATGAAGCAGGTCCCTTGACCGCTTCGATTGAAGATAAGTTCTTAACAGGCAGCATCCCGAAATCTGCGGCATTGCTTGATATTAAATTCATTGAGATACCATCGAGCCTTAATGTCGAGCGCTCCTGTATATTCCCCTGTATATAGACAAGACTTACCCATGGGTTTCTGACATCAACATGCAGACCTGCTACATTGGTGAGGGCCTCCGGTAGTGTACGGTAGTGCATCTGCTCTATCTGATCTGAGCTTACTACCGAGATATTCTCTGCAGTTTCTGTGATAAGCTTTGGTGATCTGGTCGGAGTGGTGACCAGATCTGCTTCTGTGTAAAACATTGTGAGCATCGCCATTTCATTAGCTGACTGAGAATAAGCAAAGTTAGTCGGTACTATAATGAAAATCATTAGGACTAAGGTGAGTAAATGGGGTTGTCTGCTTCCGAATTGTTTTAGTCTGATCATTTGTAAATGTCCCTCAATTAAATATAGTTTTTACCTGTCAGTTTAGACAGGTAGTCTTTTGATATTTGCAAGTACTATTATTAAGAGTGTAAAGTAAGTGTCCTGTTGAGCCAACGGTATTCTAACAAGAAATACATTTAATTTGGGGACAAGTATTTGATTTGTGATATATCTTTGAAGACATATGTTCTAGTAGCTATTACAATATAAGAATGATTCTATTTAAGCAGAGAGAAAATAATATATCTGGGGTGTCCTGTATGCGGAGAAAGTACGGTATTATTCTGGCACTCATATTGATAACATGTCCGTTGCTTGCTTATGGGGCTGACATCGTAACAATCCAGAGTGTCTCAATAAAGCAATACAATGATGCACTTGAGGGTTTTGAAAAGGCCTGTGACTGCAGCACGAAAAGTTACCGCCTGTCCGAGGTAGAGGATATTGGTCTCGATAAGATTATCAGTAGGGAAAAGCCTGAGGTCGTAGCCGCTATAGGTGTTGATGCCCTTAAAAAAGCTCGTGAGATAAAGGATATTCCGGTAATTTATTTCATGGTTCCCAATCCATCACGCCTTATCGCCGGATCCTCTAATATCACAGGGGTCAGTATGAATATGAGTCCGGCTAAACAGCTTGTCTCAATAAAGCTTGCGCTTCCGGATTTGATGAGTGTAGGTGTTGTCTATGACCCTGAGAGGACAGGCCCGTTTGTAGCCAAGGCGGCCCGTGCAGCGGAGGCGCAGGGGATAAAGCTTGTCACAAGAAAGGTGAGTGATTCGAGAGAGGTGCCTTTCGCCCTGAAGAGTCTTAAGGGTGAGGTAGAGGCGATATGGATGCTTCCGGACCTGACCGTTTTGCGGGCCGAGATATTGGAATTTATGTTTATGTATGCCGCTGAAAATCGTATGCCGGTAATTGCCTTTTCTGAAAAGTATGTTAAAAGTGGCGCGATGATGTCCATTGATATAAGTCCTTCAGACATAGGTGTGCAGGCGGGAGAGATGGCTGCCAGGGTTCTGGCAGGTGTCAGAGTAAGAGACCTCCCGGGTTTAGAGGCGAGGAAGGCGGAAATCACGGTAAATTACAGGGTTGCCACCAGGCTCAATTGGAATATTAATGAAAAAGAGTTTAATACCGCCAAAACCGTGAATGCAGTTCAATAGTAGTATTTCTGGAGAATAATGCTCAGACCCGGTAGCTTCAGTGCCAAGATATTTTATCTGTTTACTGTATTTGCGGTCTTTGTTTACATCGGTATATCCGCTTTTTATATTTTCGAACAGAATCGCAGTATTAGAAGTCATCTCCTGGAAGAAGGCTCGCAGTTAGTGCGCATGTTTGCACAAAGTGCCAGGATGGGCGTGTATGCCGGTGATTCTGACCTGCTGACGGATTTATGGAACGTGCATATGAGAGGAATAATTAATTATAGGGATGCCCTTTTAGTAGAGGTGTATACTGCAGAGGGCGAGCAGATGATCTCGCGGGGGCGGAGCGGGCACAAAGAACTAATTGATTCTGATATCTCTTATGCAATGGATAAATTGGCAGGGAGTTTAGATACGCGGTTGAGCATTGTAATTCTGGAGGGTGAAGAGGGTATCGAATTTTGGGCACCTATTTTTATCCGTAATGAATTTGATGAAGAGGAGATGCTCTATTATAAGGGCAGTGATATTCCGGCGGGCAGCGAAGTAATAGGGTTTGCCAGAATTGTATTAAGCACCGCGAGTATGAAAGGACTGTTAAGCGCATCTGTCATGAAGGGTCTGTTTGTGCCGGCTGGATTTATTCTCTTAGGGTGGGTAATTACATTATGGATTGTAAGGGGCGTAACCCGACCGCTCAAGAGACTTACAGAAGGTGTCAGGAATGTAGATGATATCGATTCGCTGCCGATAATACCAGTGGAATCAGGCGGCGAAATAAGTGAGTTAACAGAAGCCTTCAATGATATGACAGACAAGCTGAAGCGGCATGAGTCAGAGAAAAAAACATTGGAGGATCAGCTCAGGCACTCACAGAAGCTGGATGCAATTGGTACCTTTACAGGCGGTATAGCTCATGACTTCAATAATATTCTCTCGGTAATTATCAGCAGCGGCAAACTCCTGAGGCAGAGCCTGGAAAAGAAAGGTTCAGGAGATATTTATATTGATCAGATTCAATTTTCAGCAAAAAAGGCATCTGCATTGATACGACGGCTTCTGACATTCAGCAGCAGGCAGGTCATAGATTTAAAAGCGGTCAATATGAATAAGATTATCCTCGGTTTTGAGGATATGCTCAGGAGACTTATTGGTGACGATATAGAATTGATCTTATATCTGGATGAAGGCAATATGACAGTATATGCAGATCCCGGACAGATTGAACAGGTTCTTATGAACCTTGTGATTAATGCCAGAGATGCAATGCCGGAGGGCGGCCGTATTACTATTGCCACTGAGTCGGCAGAGGTGCATGAAGAGAGTGTTTCGGTTGAACAGGGTAAGTTCGGGCAGTATGTTGTGACGACTGTATCTGATACGGGTACCGGCATTGCTGAGGAGATCAGGGACAGAATTTATGATCCATTTTATACGACAAAGGCCGCAGGTGAGGGAACCGGGTTGGGGTTGTCTGTAACTCACGGTATTGTTCAGCAGCATAACGGTAAAATTGAATTAGATACTGTAAATGGCAGCGGCACATCATTTCGTATTTATCTGCCGTTAAGCTCGGAGTCGGTGGATAGAGAGAATCTGAGTGAGGTCGCTGCAGTACCCGGCGGTTCAGAGACGATCCTTGTGGCCGAAGATAACCAACCTTTACTGACAATAATAGCAAAGGTGCTTACTGATTCCGGATATAATCTAGTTACAGCGGTTGACGGCAATGATGCGGTAGCAAAGTTTGCACAGAGAAAAGATGAGATAGACCTGGTTCTTCTTGATGTTATCATGCCCGAAAAAAATGGGATAGAAGCATCTGTAGAAATGACTGCCATGAATCCGGATGTAAAGGTGATCTATATGAGTGGATATACGGATGATATCCTGAATATGAAGGGTTTTAAGAAGGAAAAGGCCAATTTCATTATCAAGCCGATTCATCCTGACACACTCCTGATCAGGATCCGTGAGGTATTTGACCCGGCATAGCCTTTGCATGCAGGGCTTGTTTATCAACAATATGGGACTGACATTAAAAAAACATTAAAAAATATGATAAAATCAGAACTATGCAATTGCTTATTTATCGCATTGCTGCCTTAAGAAATATGCTTGATTTGTCGAATAGACATTTACGATGCAGAATTCAGCGATTATAAATAATACCAAACTAAAGGAAGGCCCATTATGAGATATGTTTTAATGTTTTTTATTGTTTCAAGCTTTTATATGTCTTCTCCGGTCTATGCTCAGGAAGCTGCAGCAGAAGCAGAAGTTGTCGCTGAAGAGGAAGTGAAACCAAAGAAGCCTAAGCCGCCGCTTTATGTGGTAATTGAGTTTGAAAACGGCGGGAATATTTTCGGTAAGGCAATATTTACAGGCGGTACACGCCCCCCTGCTGAGACGCTGACTATTACCTCAGAAAAAGAATTTTGCGGAGATACACTCCCGGCTAAAAAGTTTAGTATTAATGCGGCTAATGAGATTAAGAATGCCGTTGTGTTTCTTGCGGATATAAAAGAAGGGAAAGCAGTCCCGGAGCAGGACGTAATAATAGATAATGTTGGATGTGCCTTTGAGCCCCGTATACATGTCGGGTTTAGTGCTCATAAAAATAAGGCTGTTAATACTAACAGCGATCCGGTCTTTCATAATGTTCACGCCTATATCAGGGGGCGTACAGTATATAATCTCGGCATTCCCGAGACCGGATTTCAGGCAAAGAGAAAGCTGCGTCCTGGTCTCATGAGTATCAAGTGCAATGCTCACCCGTGGATGCTTGCCTATTCATATAACTTTCCTCATCCCTATGCATCACTTACAGATGACAGCGGCAGTTTTTCTTTAACGAATATCCCGGCAGGAGAATATGAGCTTAAGGCCTGGCATGAGGGTTTTGGCGAAATCAGTCTTGGGAAAGTGACGATCGCTGGCGGTGATACTGTTGAAAAAAATGCAGAGTTTTCAGAGGTCTCAGTTAAGAAAAATACGAAAAAAGAGCATATGAAGTAATTTTTGGTTTTATATAATTATGAAAGGCGGGTACTTTTAGTGCCTGCCTTTTTTATGCGGCGCGTATTGAAAATTATTCAGCCCAATCTGGACAGATTACCGGATAAGTCATAACAAAAGGCTGATCTGTCCACGTTCTGCCGGTCTTAAAACAGGTTACTATCCCGGGCCCGTCTGCCCAGAATCTGTGCGGATTAACCGGCTCAAACTCGATTTTTTCATTCATAACACCCTGCCGAACCTCAAAGTGCAGGTGCGGGTATGGTGCGAGAGCTCCCTTGCTTCCAAGCGTTCCGATCTGTTGACCGCGAATTACTTTATCCCCTTCTGAAACAAGGCGCCTGTCCATATGAAAAGAACCCGTTCTCATGGACATGCCATTGCGTTTACCCGTATGCTCTATCACCACCCTGTTGCCAAGCAGTGGTTCATAAAGAGAAGCGATAACAACACCATCGGCAACCGCTAGTACGGGTGTGCCGGTCTCAGCATAAACATCGATGCCCATGTGAACACCTTTTACCTCTGTAAGATGCAACCCGGGTGGAGGGGGTTTGTAGCCCTGCGATATTGAATGGGCATTTGCCGGAATGAACAAAGGCTGTCCGTCCTCGCGCACCTGCTCAGTATCCGGTGCGACAAAGCCGTAGGGTTTTATGAGTGTGGAGCAGGCCGATGATATCAGCATGATCGCCATGAAGAGTTTTGTAATTAATAATTTTTGCATGGTTTAGATATTAACGTAATTGGGAATTTACTGCATGTCCGAGCATCTGAAAACTCTCGTAGGGGCACCCCTCTGCGGGTGCCCTGACTTCCAGGTAATTATGTTCAGTGCATGCTGATTTTCAGTTCTGCCTCTGCTCATGATAGCTTCAAGGGGAGTTTACGCACTGTTTACTCTCAACAGTCCTGACAATCTTCAGAATCTTATGATAAAGATCATAGATAGAAAATGGTCTTTTTATACATACTTAAAAAGAGGTAACAAATCTTGGAGGTGAGATCAAGTGTATATTGCCGTAGTGAACTGGGAAAAGTGCAACGGGTGCGGGGACTGTGTAAAGGCCTGTCCGGTCAGGTGTTTTGAGATGTTAGAAGGCAAGTGTGATTCTCCCCTTGCGACCTCTTGTATTGATTGTGGAAATTGCCCGGACATCTGTCCTGCTGGCGCCATAGCGATTGCAGTGGGTTGGGGTGGTTAAACAGCAGATTGTGCAGGGTATGTCGTAGATTATGATTGATCCATTCCGAATTCTTCTTGTAAAATAACGGAAGGTTGCGCAAGCTTACCCTGATCCGAGACATCTTGCAAGCAAACTAATAGATAGGATGAGCCAGTCAACGTGCAAATTGATAGTTGCACTGACAATTAACACCTTTAATGATCTCATGAATCTTATGAGGCAAGAGCTTAACAAGTATTAGCAGATCATATATTCGATACTTATTGCTATAATAGCTCTATAAAATGAGGAGGTGTTTACCATGAAATTAAAAGTGGTTATACATAACGCCGAAGAAGGCGGGTACTGGGCTGAGGTGCCTGCTATTCAGGGCTGTCATACACAGGGTGATACCTGGGATGAACTTTTGCAGAATATCTATGAAGCAATTGAAGCCTGTTTATCTGTAGATACTGAAGACATTGAACTGAAGCCGGACGATAAGGTGCTCGAAATAGCTGTATGAAAAGCATCTCAGGGAAGCAGTTTTGCAGTATATTAGAGAAAAAGGGCTGGACTTTGAAAAAAATACATGGCAGTCATTATGTGTTCATGAAAGAAGGCCGTAATTAACGTATTAGTGTGCCTGTTCACGGAAATAAAGATTTAAAAATAGGACTGCTTAAGTCAATTATGAAGCTTGCCGGCATTAGTGAAGGTGAGTCGTAGAAGATATATCTACTCTCTAATTCTCCCAGTTTGTCATTCCTGACTCCGATCCGGAATCCATACCCGCAAGATAAAGTAATGATGCGAGATGGGAAAATTCTATTCGTCACTCGTCACTTGGGATTCGTCAATTGTCATTTTTTGTTTCTGTCTCTAAAGAAATTGACGAGTAGCGATTGACGAGTTACGAATGACGAAGGTAAAAGAAATGGTGCGAAGGGGGGGACTCGAACCCCCACACCGAAGGCACCAGATCCTAAGTCTGGCGTGTCTGCCAATTCCACCACCCTCGCAATACCATTAAATACAGATAATATAATAACAATAAACAACAGCAGAATGGCTAATCAGGCAGACACGTGTCTGCCCCGAATCGGATTCGAGTTCCTAACAAAATCAAAGATTTTGAGCACCTCTGAACAATTCTACCACCCTTGCATTGGATAATTTTACAGAAACCCGAAGTAATTTGCTACTGAATAGTAAAACCAATTACTTGTTATGCCTTGTCAATCTGTTCAATAAGTTCCAGCAGATCTTTTTTGGTAAGAGCCAGTTTAACCGGATGATAACTTATGGTATCTATGTATATGCGTTTCTTTATAGGTGAGAGGGTGATCTTCCAGGAGTCTATCTGCCTAATCAGTTCCTCATCAACCGGTTCTTCCATTTCGTCATCAATATTGCTCATGGTCTCGCTCCTTATAAGTTGATAGTATAATATTTATTGAAACTAAAAACTATAAGGTGAGTCTGGATGACTGAGACATCACAATTAAATACTTGGTATAATGTTTCGAATGGTTTAATGAGTGTTTTCGGAGGTATTGCTATGCAGGTTGTGAAGACGGAGCAGTATGTTGTAGAGCAGGAACCTTATTATCGTTCGGTAGGCATGGAGGTGGAGCTGTTTGAGTCTGCTTATGTAAACCGGATTCCAGTTTTGTTGAAGGGTCCGACCGGGTGCGGAAAGACCAAATTTATGGAGTATATGGCATGGAAGCTTAAACGGCCTCTTATTACTGTTTCCTGTCATGATGACCTTACCACCTCTGACCTGGTAGGAAGGTATCTTATTCAGGGCGGTGAGACCGTATGGGTGGACGGGCCTCTTTCTCAGGCTGTAAAGGTCGGGGGGTTTTGCTATCTTGATGAGATCGTTGAGGCACGTAAGGACACAACGGTCGTTATTCATCCGCTTGCTGATGACAGAAGAATGCTGCCAGTTGAAAAGCGCGGCGAGGTCTTGAAGGCCTCTTCGGAGTTTTTGCTTGCTATATCCTATAATCCCGGTTATCAGAGCGTGCTGAAGGAGATGAAACAGAGCACGCGTCAGCGTTTTATAGCATTGGAGTTTAAGTATCCTGCAGAAGAGCTTGAGATAGAGATTGTTATACATGAATCCGGTGTGGATGAAGCTGTCGCGCGTCAGCTCATCAGTCTGGGGCAGAAGACAAGAAACCTCAAGGACAGGGGGCTTACGGAGGGTGCGAGTACCCGTCTTTTGATTCATGCAGGGAAGTTGATTGTTTCCGGTATTGAGCCTGTACTGGCATGTATGGTCGCTGTTGCGGAACCACTTACCGATGATCACGAGATGCTTGAGGCCCTGTCCGAGATAATCAGCTCACTGATTTAATGGGCAGGCATAACAGAAAAAATATTCGTCAGCTTCAGAAAGAACTTGTTACAAATCTGTCTCTTGATTTTTTTGAGGATGATGAGATTGCCCTGATCCTTCAGGATATCAAGTCCTATGACAAAGGTATGCGTCAGATAATTCTCGCATTATGCGTGACCCTGTCCGGAGCGAGTTCCTCATTTGTACCGAGTGCGCTAACAAGAATTCGCAGAGCCTCCGGGAATCTTCCGCTGAAAGATCTTCAGAGGTGGCTGGTGCATGCCTTTGACCTGCTGGATGCAAGCGGTACGGGCGCTTTTGTGACATTCACCTCCCGCGTGGATAAAGAAACCCTGATGGACTTTCGTCATCCTGACGGCCTGCATCTAAAGACAGTTGCGACGGTGCTGGAGTCTTTTATTCGCGGGATCTCGGGGATGGAGCTGAGAATAGTCCCCGGAAAATATTCTTATACAGATACCAGTTCTATATTTCTCCCCGCCTTTATAAACAGATTTGAAGATAATGCAAAGAATTTTCTGATATACAAAATAAGTGCTGTATATAAGTGGGCGCAGATAGTACACGGAACGGTTACCCCTGATGAGGCGCTTTTAAGGACTTTTATGCCCGGGGAGAAAGAGAAGCATCCTGATATCGGAACATTCTTCAGGCTTTTTTCCAACAGGAAACTGGCTCAGGATATTTACAATATACTGGAGGCAATTCGGTTGGATGCATTTCTGCAATCGGAGGTGCCCGGTCTGATGCGTGAGGCAACTGTCTTGAAACTGGAGCTCTTTGAGAATCGTCTGCCGCTTCAGCTGTACTCAGATGAGGTGACCCTTGTTGAGGGATTGTATCAGTATTATCTTAATGGTGCGGTGCAGGGAGAGTTAGCCGGCGTGCTGAAAATGGTTATGGATAAACTGCCGGAGCTGAAACAGGCGGCCGGTCCAGGGGAGTCCATGAATACATTGCTGCAGTGCAGGCCTGATTCTCTTGAAATCGATAGCGGATATGTACTGCCCGGGGTATCACTATTGCTTGGAAGGATAGAGCCTGAGAAGGTATCACGCAAGCTTAAGGAAAAGAGGCGCAAAAAGAAAAAACATATCGAGAGCATCATTTCGAAAATGATCAGTATGCCGGATTTTGTTCCTGTAAGCAAACCTCATGCGCATGGTGAAGATGACGACAGGAAGGTAGATCCACAGAAAGAGTACCTCATGATAAAGGGCAAGCTTATTGAGATGGATGATGATACCTCAGAGGTGATAAATGAAAAGGGAGGCATCCCCGGCGGTGTACTGGTAAAGGGCAGTGAGGCCGGGGGAGGATGCCCTATGACGATTACTGACCTTACGGATGAGGAGGAGACTCTTTCGGACGGGGAGCATAGCGGCGGGATAAAGTATGATGAATGGGACTTTCGCCGGGGCGGGTACAAGAGGCGGTGGTGCAGCCTGTATGAGCATGATATTCATCCAGGGAATGATCCTTTCGTAGAGAGTACTCTGAAGAGATATAGCGGTTATGTGAGCGTGCTGAGGAAACGGTTTGAGCTTTTAAACAGGGAACCAAGGCTGCTTAGAAGGCAGAAAGAGGGGAATCATGTGGATATCGATGCGACGATCGAGGCCTTTACTGATATGCAGGCCGGAATCTCTCCGGGGGAAAATCTCTTCATGAGACTTGATCGTCATGATAGAAATATCGCGGTGCTGTTTCTTTTAGATATGAGTGGTTCGACAAAGGGATGGGTAAATCAGGCTGAGAAAGAGGCACTGGTGATGATGTGTGAGGCCCTGGAGACTCTGAGTGACAGGTATGCAATATACGGCTTTTCAGGCCACACGCGAACTCGCTGTGATTATTACAGGATCAAGAGTTTTGAGGATTTTTATGGCGATACGGTCAAGAGCAGGATCTCCGGTATAACACCCAAGGACTATACAAGGATGGGGCCGCCCATAAGGCATTCGCTTAATATCCTGAACTCAGTAGAGGCCAGGACAAAGCTTCTTATTATACTGAGTGATGGTAAGCCTGAAGACTGGGATAATTATAAGGGGGAATATGGTATTGAGGATACCCGCAAGGCCCTTATAGAATCCAGAGAACAGGGAGTACATCCTTTCTGTATAACGATTGATGAAGAGGCCAGTACTTATCTGCCGCATCTTTATGGAGAGGCAAAATACATATTTATAGATGATGTAAAAAAACTTCCCAACAGGATTACAGAGATATACCGGATGCTTACTACCTAGATTATTGATCGGGCATCATGCCGCTGCCCATTGCACCTGTCATGCCCTGCCAGTAAATCAGTACCCCCCTGCCTTCATCACGTCTCATACCCGTCGGAGCGGTATTAAGTGAGCGAACATAGGCAGCGAGTGCTGTCAGATCATTTCCTGATATGCTGTCGCCATAGGAGGCCATCGGAGTTCCGTCAAGGCCGGTAGCAAGAGTCCTGTATATATCCCCTATTTCCCAGCCTCTTTTAAAGGGGTCTTTGGAAAAGTCGGGCATCCTGACCTTGCGTCCGGCATCGTCTTTTAGATCTGCGGCTTTCGGGCCGTCTCCACGTCCCAGAAGTCCATGGCATTCAAAACATTTGTTTTTTTCATACAGGGCGGCACCCTGCTTCAGCATGCCGGTTATAGAGGCCGGTGCAGGCGGGATATCGATAGATTCTTCAACGTCTTCTTCTGAAAATCTATCTGAGAGATCCTTTAAAAAATATGTCAGCCTCCATTTGTCGTCATCGTCAAGAGCAGTCCACGGGAGCATTGCAGTACCTCTCACTCCAATGCTTATAGTTCTGAATATATCTTCATCAGCCGGTATTGAGCCGGACGGGGTAGATCGGAATTTATAGGTGCCAGCGGTGAAATCGGTAGGTTTTGTTATGAAGTCTCCCGCCCTGACTCCCTGGCCATCACCTTTTTTCCCGTGGCAGGTTGTACACAGTCTTTCAAAGAGCATCTTGCCCTGAGAAATAGTCACTATAAATTCTTCAGGCCGCTCTTTTGAAAGATCAATCGTAATACCTTTGCCGTTGAACCATTGCTCATACTGCTGACCGCTTTTGTTGATTATCCTGCTTTTCTTTGTTACGCCGTGAACCGCACTTTGAGTGAATAAAGAAAATAATATTGAAAAAATGAATCCGGTAAAAATAACTTTGCGCATTTGTATCTCCTATGTAATCTGATGACACTATTATTGCAGGATTGGAGAAATAAAGTGAAGAGGGGCGTTGAGGCACAAAGTATCGAGGTTCGACCTCGATACGTAGGGGCATCCCTTGCGGGTGCCCGAACGATGTGGCACAGAGGTTTAAATCTGCGCCTATGTCCCTGCCTTTAAATCTTTGTGCCTTTGCCCCTTTGTGCCTATGCCTTAATTGCTTAAACCCGTATTGATAGTGTAAAAAAGTATTCAATATTGCAATCACCCTTTTTCATATAATTTAATTGTACGAGGTGAGGTTATGGAGAAAATTTCAGAGATCATAGGAGCGGTAAATGGTGTTGTATGGGGATATCCCATGCTCATACTTATTGTCGGTGTCGGGGGATACCTGATGGCGGGTATGGGATTTATGCCCATCAAGAAGCTTGGGTACGGGTTTCGTATGCTTATGCAGGGCCGGGAGGATTCAGATAATGATGGTGAGATAACTCCGTTTAATGCCCTTATGACGGCGCTCGCCGCTACTATTGGTACAGGAAACATTGCGGGCGTTGCAACCGCAGTCTCAGTGGGAGGGCCCGGGGCGATTTTCTGGATGTGGGTTACGGCCCTGGTGGGTATGGCAACAAAGTATGCTGAGGCAGTCTGTGCTGTAAAATTTCGCGAGGTTGATGATAACGGCGATCATGTGGGTGGACCAATGTACTATATTAAAAATGGTATGGGCCCAAACTGGGCCTGGCTTGGGGTTGCTTTTGCAGTTTTCGGTGCTATAGCTGCATTTGGTATCGGCAATACGGTGCAGTCTAATTCTATTGCGAATGTTCTTCTGCAGGACTATGGAGTTCCGGCCTGGCTGACAGGTCTGGTGCTTGCCGGATTAGTGGCGGCCGTCATACTCGGGGGGGTCAGGCGAATTGCTCAGGTTGCGGGCAGACTGGTTCCGATTATGTCGGTTATTTATGTCCTGATCGGTCTGGTAATTATTATTATGAATATCGAGAAGGTTCCGGGTGCGTTCGGTGAGATCTTTGCTCAGGCCTTTACGGGTACTGCAGCAGCGGGGGGATTTCTCGGTATGGTTATCAAGGGTGTGGCCAGAGGCGTATTTTCCAATGAGGCGGGACTCGGAAGCGCTCCGATTGCCCATGCTGCAGCAAAGACCGATAACCCCGTACGCCAGGGGACGGTTGCCATGCTTGGTACGTTTATAGATACAATTGTTGTCTGTACAATCACAGGGCTTGTAATAACGATCAGCGGTATATGGAGCGGGGAGCTTAATGGGGCAGCGCTGACTTCTGCCGCCTTTGAGATGGGACTGCCCGGTATCGGCAGTCATGGCGTTGCAATCGGTCTGGCCCTTTTTGCATTTTCAACAATACTTGGATGGTCTCTTTATGGTGAGAAATGCGTAGAGTTTCTTTTTGGGACCGGGGTTATCAGACCTTATCGCTATCTGTGGATCATTGCAGTTTTTGTAGGTACATTGATGAGTCTTGATTTTGTATGGCTGCTTGCAGATACTCTTAATGCCCTGATGGCGATTCCTAACCTGATTGCTTTACTGGTTTTAAGTCCGGTCGTCTTTAAGGTCACGAAGGATTATTTTGGAAAGTCAGATTTTGAGCGTAATAAATCATAAAATAATGCCGTTATGGCTATATTAAATGGTTGTTTTGAGTCTTAACGTATTGATTGATCAGGGATATATTGATGAGAAAGGAACCGGATAAACTCAGGTTCCTTTCTCATTAATAAAACATAAATTGATACTTTATTTTTTAGAACAGCATTATTACGGTGTTATTCGCCGCAGCAGATGCGTCTCATGCTCTTTTTGCCCTTTGCTGTTACTGACATAACAATGTCAATAGCTTTTCCGCAAAGACGACAGTTTTTACCGAGATTTTTTGCCCCGAGTCTTGCCGAAACGTCTGTTTTTGATTTTTTCCCAGCCATAGTGCTATCTCCTTTCAGAATGCTTGTTACTGTGAGATTACCATTTAATTGCCGAATGTTACGGTCTTAATGTGATTTATGGTGCTCTCACTATGCTTAATTTCAACCTATTATACTAGATCGAATTATAGTGTTAAGTCAAATCTCTTGTAAGTGAGTCTTGTGAATGGCCGATTATTTCAATTGAAATTTATATTGAGACATTACAATCTGGCATAGATTGTATACGGTAAAAGGTGCCTTTTGAGTCAGTAAAATAGTGATGATGTTTACTGTTTGCGGGCATCTGTTTACAATAGGAACATGAAGATTGGAACCAGAATTCTATATCCTGAAGAAACGGACATGTGGAAGGGCGCAGAACTTGTGCAGATATCCGCTTACAGCGGCATAGATGGAAATCTTGATATGATGATCAGGACCGCTGAGGCCTGTACTATTGCCGGCCTGCCTTTTGTTGTGCATCCTGTGGGCTATTCCGTCTTAAACGAAGATACCTGTGATGATATTATCAGTATGGCTAAATTAGCTGATATTGCACTGATCCTGCATGATGAGCGGGGACTTGACGGCGGCAGGATCTCCAGGGATGAGGACATCCGTCTCAGGAGGCTTATAGAGGAGATGAGTGCCTATACGCGGCTATCATTTGAAAACGCCCGAAATACAGCCGATGTCCAGTGGTTCTGGGACAATTATGCGGATTCTATTACCCTTGATATCGGTCATGTACAGGCCTATGGGCTGGACTCGCTTGAGTTTGTTCAGGCATTGGACAGCCGCACTATCGAAAAGATCGAGTTTGTCCATATTCATATGAATAATGGTATTCATGGCGGTATCAGAGATCATTGGCCTATTACCCCGGATTGCAGAGAGGTTCTTGCACTTAAGGAATTGTTAA
>JACKQG010004998.1_pt1 | contig 14966 bp, 11 predicted proteins | sample 8237621 | NCBI WGS metagenome assembly JACKQG01 (sample SAMN15677084, study PRJNA649215) | marine metagenome | biome: marine; feature: Black Sea; material: saline water; isolation source: suspended particulate matter (SPM) from the Black Sea western gyre | collected 2013-06-09/2013-06-10 | depth... | reverse complement strand
AAACTTGAATACAGTACGAATTTTTCTTCTGGTGTATGGACCAAAATTGCTGATTCGCTTTCTAATACTGGAACTTATGAATGGTCAGTGCCAAATATCCCGAGTAGCAATGGTGGTATTAAAATAACTGCGACAGATTTTGGTGGGAATACGGCTGCAGATTCATCAGGCAAAAAATTTGAAATATATTATCCAAGCGTGTCGCTCCAATCTTTTTCAAATCCTGTTTTTAAAATATCTGAACAAATTTCCATCAGTTGGACCACGGATAATGAACCGAATGTGGATTCGGTAGATATTTATTATACAATTGATGATGGGGTGAATTGGAAAGACTTGGCTCTCAAAGAACCGAATGATGGCAGCTATTCTTGGTCAGTCCCAAATGAACCTACATCCACAGCCGGTATAAGAATTATTGCCAAAGAGCAATTTGGTTATGCAGATACGGCAGAGGTCAAAGGTTTAACCATTAAAATAGTCTATCCAACCATTACATCTGTCACACCATCCAGTGATAATATTTGGTGGGATACGGATGAGATAAAATTCACAACAAATGTAATATTTGATGCTCAGACTGTAAATCTAAATTCTGTAACTGTCACCAATCCTCAAGAAAATTATTCATATACTGTTTCACAAAACGATAATGCCATTACGGTCAAATTTCTTTCCAATCTAATCACATACGATTCAATATCAATCAAACTGGATGCAGGATTTATAAAAAGTCCATTTGGCTACGGGTTTGACGGCAATGGGGACGGGACGCCCGGGGATGACTATACCATAACCAAAAAAGTGTATTTACCCATTGATTATGATTATTCCGGCACAATCAATGCGACAGATGTGTCTATTTTTGTGGATTACTTTAAGGAAAACAATGGTGCATGGGAAACAGCTCCGGTTGTTTCGGGTACAGTTCCCTATGTAAAAATAGAGCCGGACGGAAAATATGATATTGATGATATGCTCACCTTTGTCCAATTTGGCAATTGGTATTTACAAGGTGCTTCCGGCAAGGTATCAGAAGATATTGGCAATACAGTGGTTTCTCTGGATACAACTATTCAATCCAATAAATATGAGATTCCATTCTCTCAAACAGCTAAAGCCATTGAGCTGTATATAAAATATGATCCCACAAAATTATCACCAAATATTGAACCCATTTCCGGTGAAGTTAAGTTGGGGCATCATGATGCTGAAAAAGGTGTTATTTCACTTATTGTCTATAATCCCAATTCAAATGAGCTGAATATTAAATGGAATCACTTGGTTGCCAGATCAGAAGCGACTATTTCCTTATTAATGAAAACCATGGATCAGAATGGGAATGAAGTAGTGAAACGGTCAGAAGTGAAAGTCATCAGTGTGCCCACTGAATTTGCCTTGCATGATAATTATCCCAATCCATTTAACCCATCCACTACATTGCGCTTTGATTTGCCGGAGGTGAGCGATGCAACGATCACTATTTATAATATGCTTGGGCAAAGTGTAAGAACTTTTAAGATGATTGGGAAATCCGCAGGGTATCATGCAATTGTTTGGAATGCAACCAACAACCGTGGCGAACAAGTGGGGGCTGGTCTTTATTTTTATCAGCTTAGATCGGGAGATTTTGTTAAAACAAAGAAGATGGTATTATTAAAATAAAGTTCGACAAGCATCTTGCTTGTCGGCCTTTGGCGTGGCCGTGTCTCTAGGATAATTTGCTGATGTTATTACTGAAATAAAGAAGATTTATCCGCCATTCAATATTTTAACCAAAATGGAGATTTCAATATGAAACATAAATTTATATCACGGCTTTTTACATTTATCATTTTTATTTCATGTTTTATTCTGTCCCAAGAAAAGCATTATCACCAAACTGATTTTTCGAAGGAAACATTTAATACAAGGCGCGAAAATGTATTTAATGAGATTGGTAACCGGGCCATTGCCCTTGTTCAGGGGGCGAGCGGCGTCGATGGATTCGACGTATTCCGTCAATCGAATAGTTTTTATTATCTCTGTGGACTTGAAACGGCCCATGCATATTTGCTTTTGGATGGCCGGAATAAACAGACAACACTCTATTTGCCCCATCGAGATTCAGGCCGGGAGCGCGGTGAGGGAAAAGTGCTTTCAGCAGAAGATGCAGATCTCATCATAGAATTGACCGGAGTGGATCAAGTGCGGGGTGTTGAATCTTTGTCTGTCAACTTAGTGGGTGGACTCATCCGTCCACCGGCGCCCGTTTTATATACGCCATTCAGTCCTGCGGAAACCGGTGCTGATAGTCGGGATGAATTGTTACGTGGACAAGCTCGTGTATCCGGTGATCCATGGGATGGGGCTCCGTCTCGGGAGGCAAGGTTTATCCGATTGATCAATGAGCGTACCCCCCAATTTGAGATTCGAGATCTTTCTCCAATATTAGATAAAATGAGAATGGTGAAAGATCCTAAGGAAATTGACCTCATTCGTAAGGCGACTCAAATTGCGGGACTGGCGATTATGGAGGCCATGCGTTCCACAAAGCCCGGAGTATATGAATATCAATTGGATGCAGCTGCAAAGTATATCTTCCTTTTAAATGGGGCGCAAGGAGAAGGCTATTCTTCTATTATTGGTGGCGGAACGAATGCGTGGATGGGCCATTATTTTCGGAAAACGGATAAACTTGTAAACGGTGATCTTGTTCTAATGGATTATGCACCGGATTATCATTATTATACCAGTGATGTGACACGTATGTGGCCCGTAAATGGGAAATTCACCGATGCGCAGGAAAAGTTATGCAATTACATTATTGCCTATAGAGATGCATTATTTCGGTACATTCGTCCGGGGGTTACATCTAACGAAGTGCTCGATTCGGCAGCTAAAGATATGGAGAAGTATCTTGTAGGCAAAACTTTTGCAAATCCTGCCCATTTGATGGCTGTGAAAGCCGGTATAAAATTTCGGGGCCATTTCCAACACCCCGTAGGTATGGCGGTTCATGATGTGGGTCGTGCCCGTGGCGTTAAGTTGAAACCGGGTATGGTTTTTACCATCGACCCCATGATTTGGATACCGGAGGAAAAACTTTATTACCGAATCGAAGATATGGCTTTGGTCACCGAGGATGGTGTGGAAAACATGAGTGCATTTGTACCCACACAATTAAAAGATATCGAACGGGCTATGAAGAAAAAAGGATTGATTCAGTTTCGTCCGGCTAAATCGTTACCCCTAAAATAAAACCCATGAAAGTTGAAAATATGAAATTTAATAAGGTTCTTTTTGCTCTAATCATCGGAAATTTTGCATTCGGGATTTCTGCTCCCATAGATAACTATCCGAAAAATCCAAAGATTGATGCCATAAACTATATTTTCACAATCGAATTATCCGATGAAACAGATGAGATTATTTGCGAAACCAAAGTGGATGTTCGCTATTTGGAAAAAGGAATCAAGGAACTTCGCCTTGATTTGATAAATGTACAGAAGGGTAAAGGGATGAAAGTCAGCCGTGTAACATCCAATGGTGGTGAATTGACTTTTACACATAAAAATGATGAATTGTATATCATACTTCCGTCGAATTCAATGGCAAATCAGCGAAGTCAGTACACAATTTCTTACAGGGGAATTCCCGCTGCAGGATTTAAAATTGCAAATAATAAATATGGTGACCGCACATTTTTTAGTGATAACTGGCCCAATAAAGCACGGCATTGGTTACCGCTCATTGATCATCCCTACGATAAAGCTATGTGCGAATTTGTGGTCACAGCGCCGGATCATTATCAAGTCATCTCCAACGGATTATTAGCAGAAGAGACGGATGGTCCCAATGGAAAACGGCTGACCCATTGGAAGCAATCTGTACCCATCGCACCATGGCTATTTGTTCTTGGCGTGGCTCAATTTGCGGTTCAATATGTAGATACTTTTGATGGAAAATCAATTCAGACTTGGGTGTATGAGCAGGACAGAGATGCAGGTTTTTATGATTTCGCTGAACCAACAAAACAAGTATTAGAATTTTATACAGATTATATAGGCCCATTTGTCTATGAAAAGCTTGCTAATATTCAGTCCAACAGTGTGGGCGGCGGGATGGAATCTGCATCCGCAATATTTTATGGTGATAAATCCGTTACGGGAAAAAGGTCTGTGCGATGGCGAAATGTGATTATTCATGAAATTGCCCATCAGTGGTTTGGCAATGCAGTCACCGAATATGATTGGGATGATATCTGGTTGAGTGAAGGTTTTGCAACTTATTTCACATTGCTTTTTATTGAGCACCAATATGGCCGAGACGCTTTTGTGGATGGATTGAAATCAAGCCAGAAACGTGTAAACGCTTTTTATAAAAAGCGCCCAGACTATACCATCGTTCATGATAATTTAAAGGACATGACCCACGTGACTACGGGTCAGATTTATCAGAAAGGAAGTTGGGTTTTGCACATGCTGCGAGGTGTCATCGGTACTGAAAATTTCTGGAAAGGTATTCAATCCTATTATGCCAAGTATCAAAATCTCAATGCCACCACGGATGATTTTCGCCGAGAAATGGAAGAAGCCTCCGGCATGGATTTATCTGGATTTTTCAAACAATGGCTCAATGGTGGCGGTACCTTAAAATATGCCGGAAATTGGGTATACAAAAATGGTAGAGTAAAAATAAAATTGGACCAAGTGCAGAATGATGGTTATCTATTTAATATGCCATTACAGGTTGGTATATATAAACCGGGGGAGACGATGCCTGTCATTAAAACGATTCAGGTGAATAAGAAGAGGAATTCATTCACGATTAAAGTGGATGCTGAACCTGAAAAAATTATCTTAGATCCAAATTTATGGGTGTTGATGGAAGCCGAGTTTGAGAAAAAGGAATAAAAGGAAGTCCTTTTTTGACCTAACCGTAATTCGTAGAGAGATATGTCTATCTAATAGTATAATAATCCCCAATTATAATATTTGATGTCTCTCAAATATTGAATTATATTTGCAGGCTTTATTAGACAATAATAACAGGTTTTTAGGAATTATGAGTAGACAATGTGATGTAACAGGACGAAAACCCATGTTCGGGAATAATGTGAGCCATGCTCACAATAAAACCCGTCGCCGGTTTGATATTAACCTACAGAAAAAAAGATTTTGGCTGGCGGATGAAAATCGCTGGATTACCCTCAATGTATCCACTCAGGGCTTACGGCTGATTGATAAAATTGGTATTCGTAAAGTGTTGAATCGCATGAGAGCCGACGGGAAAAAAGTCTAATAAAACTTTTTCTACGATCGAAAGATCCTCCTTTGTTATAGCCCTTCATCGAAAGATGAGGGGCTTTTTATTATGGTGATTTTATTTTTTGTCTTATGCGAACTACCCCTAAGTTCTCAACCTATTTTAAGCAGGAGTGTTTATGCGTAAAGCGTCAATCAATTTTTTCTTCATTTTTTCTATTCTGTTTGCAGATGAACTCAAATCACCTGATGATTTCTTGGGATACAATCTGGGGGATCAATTTACTTATCACCATCGAGTGGTATCTTATTATGAACATGTGGCGGCAGCCCGTTCGAATGTCAACCTCCAGTTCTATGGTAAGACTTATGAGCAGCGTCCTTTGCTTGTGGCGATTGTTTCCAGTCCAGAAAACATGGCGAATCTGGACGAGATTCGAAGGGATAACCTGAAACGGGCTGGCATGTTGAAAGGGAAGCCTTCCGGGAAAAAGATTGGCATTGTCTGGCTCAGTTATAATGTCCACGGAAATGAAGCCAATTCCACGGAAGCAGCCATGAAAACGCTTCACGCTTTGGCAGATCCAACCAATCGAGACACGCAAATGTGGCTGGAGAATACAGTGGTAATCCTTGATCCTTGTATTAATCCGGATGGACGGGACAGATATACTCATTGGTTTCGCATGACAGGGAATCGCTGGCCCGATGCAGATCCCGTATCTCGGGAACATATGGAACCCTGGCCCGGTGGTCGAACCAATCATTATTATTTTGATTTGAACCGGGATTGGGCCTGGCAGACTCAGACAGAATCAGAATCTCGGATTGAGTTATATAACCAGTGGCTGCCCCACGTCCATGTGGATTTTCATGAACAGGGAGTGAATAATCCTTATTATTTTGCGCCGGCAGCGGAACCATTTCACGAATATATCACGGATTGGCAGCGAGAGCTTCAGACCATGATTGGAAAAAACCACGCCAAGTATTTTGACAAAAACAATTGGCTCTATTTCACAAAAGAGGTTTTTGATCTGCTTTACCCCAGTTATGGTGATACATATCCAACCTACAACGGCGCCATTGGCATGACCTACGAACAGGCGGGACATAGCCGTGGGGGTCTTTCGATTGAAACGGAAGATGGGGATACGTTGACATTGTTGGATCGGATCACCCATCATTATACCACAGGACTGTCCACCGTTGAGGTGGCGTCTCAAAATGTCAATCGTATGGTAGATGAATTTGCGAAGTTTTTTTCCCAGGGGAAGAAAACCCCAAAGGGTGAATACAGTACTTATATTATTTCAAAATCCAATCAAATAGATAAACTGAACGATCTGAAAAATTGGCTGGATAAAAATGGGATTCAATATGGGACTTCAAGTGTCAACCGATCTTATAAGGGATTTGATTATAAGACTGGGAAATCCGGTTCCGTGAAAACAAATGTGGGCGATTTGGTTATTTATGCCAAACAACCGAAGTCCGTACTGGTTCAGGTTTTGTTTGAGCCTCAAACCACGCTCCGGGATACATTGACATACGATCTCACGGCGTGGGCGATTCCTTATATTTATGGGTTAGATGCGGTTGCAATTAAAAATGATGTTAAAATGTCCATAGCGAAACGGTTCGTTTCTAAATCAAAAAAATCCTCAGGCGTGCCCTATGCCTATATCCTTCCCTGGAAGGGGATTTGGGATGTTAAATTTTTATCGGTCCTATTCAAGAATGATGTGGTTGTGAGGGTAACCGAAGAACCATTCGAGTTAAATGGGAAAAGTTTTGATAGAGGAGCGCTGGTCATTACAAGAAAAGGTAATGAAAAACTGGGGAAGACGTTTGATCAAATCATGCAAAAAACAGCCACTGATTTTCATCGAGACTTAACGAGTGCTCATACTGGTTTTGTGACAAAAGGAAAAGATTTTGGCTCATCCTCTATGCGGGTGGTGAAAGCGCCGAAAATCGGGTTAGTTTCCGGGGATGGTGTTAGCAGTTATCGCTATGGTGAAGTATGGCATTTCTTTGAGCGGCAAATTGAGTATCCCATTACTGTATTAGACAGTGATTATTTTAGCCGTATTCCCAAACATGATTTTGATGTCATAATTCTACCCTCAGGCAGTCACAGTTATCTGAATAAGGAGTCATTGAATGAACTGCGCGACTGGGTGAAAAAAGGCGGCCGACTGATTCTGATGGATTCGGCCATGGACCAATTTGTGGATCAGGATGGATTCGGATTGAAAAAATTCGCCACAGAAGATGAAAAGAAAGCATGGGAAGAAAAGAATAAAAAGCGGAAATTGACTGAACGATTAAAATCCTATAAAGATCGGCAGCGGGATCGTCTCAGTGATAATGCCTATGGATCCATCATCAAAATTGAAATAGATTCTTCCCATCCATTGGCCTTTGGATATGGGGATGATTATTTTTCCTTAAGAATTCGCAATCATCATTATGCGTTTTTACCCAATGGATGGAATGTGGGGATTACACAGGATTCTACCGCATTGGTCAGCGGGTTCGTGGGGGTTAAGGCGCAGGAGAAATTCCGGGAATCCATGGTATTTGGTGTAGAAAATTTAGGTCGAGGCCGCGTGGTGTATTTATCCGACAATCCATTATTCAGAGCATTTTGGTATAATGGAAAATTATTATTCGGAAATGCTGTTTTTATCGTGGGAAATTAAAATATGCCGGGATGGAGCCCCGAATTGTTAGGCGTATCTGAAATAATGTAAAGACACGGCATGCCGTGTCTCCACGGAAACAAAATGAAAAAAATATTACCATTAATAGTCATTGGAATATTCAGTTGTTCCAAACCTGATCTTCAGTTAACAACCATCAATTCAGGTGATATTCACCGTATTGTCAATTCCCATACAGGGAAGGATGTGGTACTCATTAATTTTTGGGCCACATGGTGTGCGCCTTGTATAGAGGAATTCCCCATGATAGTGGATCTCTCGAATAAATATAGTGATCAAGATGTAAAGATTTATTTTGTGAGCACGGATTGGGAAGATGAAACGCAATCCGTTATTCAGTTTTTAAAAGACCATGGTGTGACGGGAAAATCATTCATAAAGGCTGAAGGAAATGATAATGAATTTATTCAAAAAATACACAAGGAGTGGACCGGTGCTTTACCATTTACAATCATTTATGATGAAAAAGGTGCAGTCTCTGATTATTGGGAAATGAAAAAATCGAAAGCACATTTTGAAACTGCCATATTACGTGCGAAAGGTGAATGATGAAATTTGAACCATTTCAGTTGGAACGAGAACAATCCATTTGGGAAAATAAAGTTGATTATAACTTATCCGAAAGTGGTGTCCATCCCGGAACAATAAAATCATTATTTGATTCTGAATTCATAAAAAAAATTGAAAATACGGAATTAACCTATGGATTTACCGAAGGATCTCCCGAATTAAGGCAATCAATCGCCTCTATTTATCCCGGAGCATCACCTGAAAATGTTCAGGCATTCAATGGATCTGCAGAAGCCAATATGGTGGCCATACTCACCTTACTTGAGCCCGGAAATGAAATGGTCTATATGGTGCCAAATTATCTACAGATTTATGGTTTTGCTCGAGGACTGGGCGTGAATGTAAAAACATTTTCCCTCCACGAATCCTTGAATTGGCAGCCTGACTTGGATGAATTAAAAAGTTTGGTGACGAATAAAACAAAAATGATTTGTATTTGTAATCCCAATAATCCCACGGGTGCTGTACTGCCGAAAGAGATGGTGCATCAAATTGGTGAAATTGCCCAGAGTGTAGGTGCATGGATTTTGTCAGATGAGGTGTATCGTGGCGCAGAATTGAATCGAGAAGAGTGCACCTCATTTTGGGATTTGGACTATGAAAAAACAATTGTGAATTGTGGTCTCTCCAAGGCTTACGGACTCCCCGGATTGCGAATTGGTTGGTCTGTTGCCAGTACTGACACCATCCAAAAATGTTGGGCCACCCATGATTATACATCCATTGCTATCGGGCGAATGAGTGATATAATAGCAGCCCATGTATTGCATCCCACTCTCCGGATGGAAACGTTAAACCGGACCCGGGATGCCTTAACTGCAAATTTAGGTTTATTTCAAAAATGGATATCCGAATTTGATAGCAAAATGCGTTTTATTCCACCGGAAGCGGGTGCCATGGCATTCGCAGGTTATGATTGGAATATCAATTCCACAAAACTGATTGAGAAGGTTCGGGAAGAAGCCAGTGTGATGCTGGTGGCTGGCGATTGGTATGGTATGGACCATTATCTCCGTTTTGGTTATGGTGCCAAACAATTAGACCTTGAAGCAGCATTGGATCGTATAACACCTATTTTTAGGTCCCTATGATCGATTTCCCAACAGAAGTGATCGAAGCCTATAATCGGTCACAATCATATATCCGAAAAACGCCTCTGGAGCATTCTCCTTATTTGAGCAAACTTATCGACGGGAATGTTTATTTGAAACTGGATAATATTCAGAAAACGGGCTCATTCAAATTCCGTGGGGCTGTAAGTAAAATGACATCTTTAAATGATGCAGAAAAGGCAAAAGGGGTGGTAACTGCCTCCACGGGAAATCACGGTGCAGCATGTTCATTGGCCATGTCGTTACTTGGGATTGATGGCAAAATAGTGGTACCAGAAATTGTCCATCAGAATAAAGTTGAGAATATTTTGAATAACGGTGGTAAAGTGGAATACCATGGGGATGATTGCCTGGTAGCAGAAGAAAAAGCCCAGAAAATATCGAACAGCACTGGCGCAACCTATATATCTCCCTATAACGATCCTGCTATTATTTGCGGTCAGGGAACCATGGGATATGAAATAGATCAAGATTTAAAAAATATTGATTCTGTATTTGTGTCCGTGGGTGGCGGCGGGTTGATTTCCGGGATTGGTGGCTATCTTAAATCTGTTCAAGAAAATGTGAAAATGGTGGGTGTTTCACCCAAAAACTCCTGCGTTATGTATGAATCTATCAAAGCGGGTAAACAGTTGGACTTACCGTCAGAACCGACCCTTTCCGATGGGACAGCGGGCGGTGTGGAAATGGGTTCCATTACATTTGAATTGTGTCAAGAAATTATTGATGAATTTATATTGGTGACGGAAGATGAAATCGCAGATGGTATTCGTATGGGTGTAGAAAAACATCATCAACTCATCGAAGGGGCAGCTGGCGCTGCCATCGCTGGATTTTTGCAAATGGAAAAATACTTGAGTGGACAGACGGTTGTTATTGTTATGTGTGGTGGGAATATCAGTTCAGAAGTATTAAAAGGTATATTGTAATGCGAATCATCAACCTGGATGAAATCAAGTCTGTTCTCCCAAAAGTTGACCTGATGAAAGAAATTGAAGCGGGATTCATAGCCTATTCCAACGGGGAAGTGGTGGTGCCGCCGGTGGGAGAATTACAATTCGATTCGCCACCGGGAGATGTACATATCAAATATGGGTACATCAAAAATGATGATGTATATGTAATCAAAATTGCATCCGGATTTCCACAGAATGTGGATAGGGGACTACCCAATGGGAATGGCATGATGCTGGTGTTTAATCAGAAGACGGGTAAACCCATAGCCATCCTGAAAGATGAAGCATACCTGACCGATGTGAGGACGGCAGTGGCCGGTGCCATTTGTGCCAAATATTTAGCGCCTAAAACTGTGAATAATATTGGAATTGTAGGGACAGGTCTCCAAGCAAAAATGCAATTGAATTATCTCAGTGAAATCGTTGATTGTAAAAAAGTAATTGTCTGGGGGAGGAGCGAAGCATCCTTTCTGAAATATCAATCAGAAATGAAAAAATCAGCGTTTGAAATAAACACCACCACTAACATTAATGATGTGTTTAATCATTGCCAATTGATTGTAACATGCACATCCAGTGAGATTCCTTTATTAGATCGGGTCAATCCTGGTACACATATAACAGCCATGGGTTCCGATACCTTGACAAAACAGGAAGTTGATTCGTCCATTTTGTCCGAAGCGGATTTGGTGGTGGCAGACAGTAAATCTCAATGTGATGTTCGAGGTGAAATTCATCAGGCTTTACAGTCAAAAGATATTTTGATGGAAGATGTTTTAGAGTTAGGCGACATTATTTCCGGCAAAGAAAAGGGGAGAACTTCTGACACCCAAATTACGATTGCTGATTTAACCGGTGTGGCTGTTCAGGATATTCAAATCGCCAAGGCGGTGTTGAAATATTTACCATAAGACACACAGTTAACTACTTCAATGCTTAAGATGATGGGCACCATTTGGGAGATACCCAAATTTGATGTAATATTTGCTGCATAATTAATAGGAGAAATGTGATGAAACAGGCAATCAAATACTTTTTTATTTTTATACTCGGACTCCCATTTTCTTTCGCAAGCGAATTAGAAATTGGCGCATCCATGCCCATGGGGGACGTTAAAATGACCGATATCTCCGGGAAAAAGGTCAGTTTAAACGATGTCAAAATGGAGAATGGTTTAATCGTTAATTTTTCATGCAATTCATGTCCATGGGTTATAGCCTGGCAGGATCGTTACAATTCCTTGTCCGAATTGAGCAATAAGAATAAGATTGGCTTTATTACTATCAATCCCAATACAAAAAATAGAGCTAAGATTGGTGAAGGACTGGATGATATGCGTGATTTTTCCAAAAAATACGGCCACAATTTTCTTTACACAGTTGACAAGGGAGCCGAATTAGCCACTGCTTTTGGTGCCACTAAAACACCTCATATTTATTTGTTTGATGGAAAAGGTAAACTGGTTTACCGAGGCGCGATTGATGACAATGCTCGGAAACCTAATAAAGTAAAAAAGACCTATTTGATGGATGCAATCCAGGCAGTGGGGAAGGGTCAAACGATAACAGTTGCAGAAACCCGTGCATTAGGTTGTGGCATTAAATTCGCAGAAAAGTAATAATACTGATAGAAAACTATGGCATACAAAAATATTTTAGTTAGTCTCTGCGGCAGGGGAGATGAAAAAAAGGTTATCGATGCAGCCATAAAAATGGCACAGGCTAACGATGGCAAATTGACGTTTATCCATGTGAATGAACCCCACGCAGGCGAGATGTCTATGATGATGGATGCGCCCCCACCCAAATTTTCTGAAAGTGATATTTATGAAAGGGTGAGTGCCGTTGATGAAGCATCTGCGAATTCATGTACTATAACTATTATAAACAGTGATTCAATTCCAAAGACGATTAGTGATGCTGCCCATGGTCATGATATTTTGATTCTCGGGCATCGGAAACAAAATATCTTTAAGAAAAATTTCTTTGATTCTGTGGATGAAGGCATCGTAAATCGTGTCGATTGCCCTGTATTGGTTGTTCCTAAATAATTAATTATATTACAGAATTATTAAGGTAGTTCAGCTCTCTTTATAACAAGAGAAACAATCATGATCCGTCGATATTTTATTTTAAATTTTTGTTTAATATCTTCCTTTCTGCTCGGGAATGATTCCATTATTGATTTAAAAACGTTTCCTCGCCCAACCATGAATGCGGTTGAATCAACCGGTGAAATTGTTATTGACGGCCACGTAGATGAAGCGGCTTGGATGGCAGCGGATTCTATCACTGAATTTTACCAGTCCCAACCTAATCCAGGGTATCCGCCCACAGAAAGAACAGTGGTCCGTGTATTATATGATAAGGACTTCCTGTATATATCCGCTGTCCTTTACGATTCTGAACCGGATAAAATAATTATCGAAAGTTTGGAACAGGATTTTGATTCTCAGAGTTCTGATGCATTTGCTATTATGCTGGATACATTTAACGATGATAAAAGTGGGTATGCATTTTTATTCAATCCTGCCGGTGCAATCAAGGATATGTATATTAATAATGACGGCACCAGTCTCAATCGCGCTTGGGAAGGGATAGTCTATCCAAAAACCTCTATGCATGACTACGGATGGGAACTTGAATTGGCTTTTCCTCTGACAAGTCTACGGTTCAATCCCAGTGATGGAGAACAGGATTGGGGCATCAATTTTCTGAGACGTGTCCGGCGGAAAAGAGAGGATTTGTATTGGAGTCCCATTGAACCATTTGAAAAGTTAATTTCCGTTTCCAAAGGTGGTACCCTGAAAGGACTCAGGGGTATTCAGCCCGGACGTAACCTCCAGGTCAAACCATTTGGTGTTGGAAATCGTATTATCTCTGAAGATAATACCAATAATAACGACTTGGGGTTGGATGTAAAGTATAGTATTACACCGAGCCTCACACTTGATGCAACTTATAATACGGATTTTTCCCAGGTAGAAGCGGATGAGGAACGGGTCAATCTCACTCGGTTTCCCTTATTTTTTCCTGAAAAACGGGATTTTTTCATGGAGAATGCCGGCTTATTTGAATTTGGAGATTTATCCAACTATCTATACCGGATGGGCCCCAGCCGATACAGTCGATCATTTACTATGTTTCATAGCAGACGGATTGGTTTGGAAAATGGACAACAAATTCCAATCACAGGTGGTGCTCGCCTCAGTGGGAAGATCGGAAATTTTGATGTAGGATATCTGAATATGACTGCAGAAGGTACAGAGGATATTCCTCGCACCCGATTCAATGTGGCCCGTATCCGCGGCAATATTCTCAAAAAATCCAATGTGGGCGCTATACTGGTTGACCGGAGTTCAAATTCGGAGGATCGAGAGCACCAATCCATTGGAGTGGACTTGAACCTGAATATTAACAAACTTCTCATTTATTCTTATTTAGCCAAAACATCAGAAACGGAATTTGAGGATGGGGATAATACAGCCTCCCGATTGATCATAGCTTGGCGGGACAGTCAATGGGATTTGTCCGCTTATTATAAACGGGTTGGGCCAGGATTTAATCCAAAGGTGGGCTTTATCCAGCGTACCAATGTGGGCGAATCATTTGCCACCGTGGGCTATCATAAACGATATACCAAAGGCCATTTCCTGAATGTAAATCCCTATGTGTTTATTAATCAGTTTGAAAACCTGGATAGATATATGGAAAGTCGTGCAGTAAAAGCTGGATTGGATATTCAATTTATGAATGGCGCCATGTTGTTTTCCGGCGTGACGCGTACTGAAGAAAACATCAAAACAGCCTTTACCCTCTATGAGGCAGAAGTGCCGGCGGATGCCTATGTATTTAATAACTTAAGTTTGTATTATCGCGGGGATCGCACCCGATTTATTACGATTAATGGAAATGCCAGCATTGGCGGCTATTTTCATGGCACACGGAATTCAGTCGGGCTTTCTGCTAATATAAAGAAAGGATATCGATTTAGTGTAAATATTGGACTAAATAAGAATGTTGTTATATTTCCCGATGCAACGGTGAATGCGGACGTATATACACTTAAGATTAAATATAATCATTCAGTGAAGTTATTGAATACACTCTATTTTCAGTACAATACGGCTAATGAGAAATTGGTGACTAATTTTCGCATGAATCTGATTCACGCACCTTTAAGTGATCTCTTTTTGGTTTATTCTAATATTTCTGACGTGAAGGGGGATGAAAAGGATAATGGTATGATTGCCCTGAAATTCACCAAGCTGTTTGCCCTTTAATTAAAGTGGGTGTGGTGCGATCATCTTGCCTGCCCGCCCCCTTTTGGCATTGAAAGATCTTTGGTGAAATT
>JACKQG010001018.1_pt1 | contig 14967 bp, 12 predicted proteins | sample 8237621 | NCBI WGS metagenome assembly JACKQG01 (sample SAMN15677084, study PRJNA649215) | marine metagenome | biome: marine; feature: Black Sea; material: saline water; isolation source: suspended particulate matter (SPM) from the Black Sea western gyre | collected 2013-06-09/2013-06-10 | depth... | reverse complement strand
AGCCAGGCCGTTGTTGCCCAGACAGCCGTCGGTCCCGTCATCATGATGGAATTGCTGTCCAAGGGAATCTGGGAAGGAATAGGGGTACTGGGACCGGAAAATTTCCCGGCAGAGCCCTTTATGCAAAGACTGCCCGGCTATGGATTTCCCTCCAACATGATGGAGATGGACTCTGAATATAAGAAAGCCATAGACGACAAGGCCTTTAAACAAGGATTTTAAGATCATATTTTGTGCTGTTACAACCGTTAAAATAAAAGGAAGATGATATCAGACATGAAGGGATTGCAACTGCGGGGAATCAATAAAACCTATGGCAACGTTAAAGCAGTGGAGGATGTTTCTCAGGAAATTCATTCCGGAGAATTCTTCACATTGCTGGGTCCTTCCGGATGCGGTAAAACCACCCTGCTCCGCATGATCGCCGGGCTGGAACTGCAGGATTCCGGCACGATCATCCTGGAGGGAGAAGAAATCACAGCTCTTCCAGCTATCAGGCGCCAGATCAATACTGTTTTCCAAAGCTATGCCCTGTTTCCCCATCTGAATATTTTTGAAAATGTTGCATTTGGACTTCGGTCCAGGAAAGTTCCCGGACCTGAAGTGGACAAAAGAGTGAAAAAAACACTGGAAATGCTGGAACTCGGGCAGATGACCAAACGGTTTCCCCACCAGCTTTCCGGGGGGCAGAATCAGCGGGTGGCTCTGGCCCGGGCTCTGGTGAATGAACCCAAGGTTCTTCTCCTGGATGAACCCATGTCAGCTCTGGATGCAAAGCTTCGGGCCCAGGTCCAGGTGGAACTCAGACGGTTGCAGCAAAAGCTCGGCCAGACCTTTATTCTGGTGACCCATGACCAGGATGAAGCCCTTGTGGTGTCAGACAGGATTGCCGTGATGAAGGATGGAAAAATTATCCAGTTCGGTACACCTGTGGAAGTGTATGAATCTCCAAAAAATAAATTTGTGGCTGAATTTTTGGGAACAGCTAACCTGATTGAGGGAACTTACCACGACGGACAATTTCACACCGAACTTGGAATATTTGAACTGGAAAAGCCCCCTTCCTGGAAAAAAGGATTGATTGCCATCCGACCCGAATGGATCAGGATTTCTGATACAAAACCGGATAAAAATGGTATCAGAGCAACTGTCACCGAAATGATCTACCGGGGAACCAATCTGGATCTCTGGCTGAGCCCGGGCCCGATAAGGCTTAGAACCAGCACCTATAAAAATATCCAGATCGGAGATCAAGTCTGGCTGGATATGGCTCCTAAAGAAATAGCGGTGCTAAATGAATAAACTCTTGATCTGGTATGGGGAGCTGATTACCGGAAAAAAACTGATCAAGCGGGGACTTTTGTTTCTGACACCGGGCATGCTGTGGCTGATTCTGTTTCTGGTCCTGCCCGGCCTGATTCTGGTTGTGGTCAGTTTTGCCGGCAGGGGCGCTTATGGTGAGCTGGTCTGGGAATTTGGGCTGGGAAATTATAAGCGGCTCATTGGATACGGCATATTTGGATGGACACCGGATTATCTTTTAATCCTCTGGAGATCGGTATGGGTGGCCGTTGTTACCACTGCTTTATCCGTACTTCTCTCATACCCGCTCTGTTTTTACATTGCAAGAAAGCCGCCTAGAACGCGGTATCTATGGCTGACCATTGTCATTATTCCGTTCTGGACCAACATGGTCATCCGCACCTATGCCTGGTTTTTGATTCTTGCTCCGGACATGCCCCTGGCAAAGCTTGCCGCTTTTTTCAAGTTTATCGCCCCGGGTATGCCGTTGTATCCCAGTGCTTTTGCCGTATATCTCGGGATGATTTCCATGTTTCTTCCCTTTGTTGCCCTGCCGCTTTTTTCCAGTATAGAACGTCTGGACTGGACCCTTGTGGAAGCAGCCCAGGATTTATATGCGTCCAATACCCGGGTTTTTATGCACGCCATTCTGCCCCAGACCCTCCCCGGCCTGTCCGTGGGGATCATTCTGACCCTGGTGCCGGCCATGGGCATGTTTGTTGTTCCGGATCTTCTTGGCGGGGCAAAATACATGCTGGTGGGAAATCTGATCCAGCAGCAGTTCGGAACCAGCCGCGACTGGGCGTTTGGTGCTGCCATAAGTATGGGACTTATGGTCTTGACGATGTTCAGTCTTTATCTGTATAAGAGAAGAAATAAGGATATTGATTTATTATGAGAAAGATAAACCTGCTGGTCAGTATTACCGCCATCTGTACTATGGTATTTTTATACATTCCCCTTCTGTCGGTTGCATTTTTTTCAGTGAATGATACCAAATACGGAATGGTATGGAAAGGGTTTACCCTGGACTGGTATCTGAAGTTGTTCCAGAATGAAATGATTCTCCATGCTGCCTGGAACACACTGGTTCTGGCCATTGTATCGACCATTGTATCCACTCTTCTTGGAACAATACTTGCCATTGGTATGGACCGGTTCCCCTGGCCTAGAAAAATGAATACAACTCTTGACCTGATCCTGCATCTGCCGGTCATTATTCCGGATATCATTTTTGCGGCTGCCATGGTGGTGGCATTTGGTTTTCTTCGGGCATTGTCATCCATGTTCGAACCAGGGCTGTTGAACATGATTATTGCCCACATTACTTTTCAGACCGCATTTGTGGCACTGGTGGTTCGAAGCCGATTGGTGAGTATAGGCAAGGAAGTGGAAGAGGCGGCTAGAGATCTCTATGCCGATACCACTTACCTCTTGCTAAAGGTGACATTACCATTACTCATGCCCGGCATTGTTGCCGGTGCCATGCTGGCATTTACCCTGTCCCTTGATGATTTTGTCATCAGTTTCTTTACTGCGGGCCCGGATTCGGTCACCCTTCCTTTGTATATATATGCGGCGGTCAGAAGGGTTGTAACCCCGCAGATACATGCACTTTCAACCCTTGTCCTGATGGTCACCATTATCATGGTCATCTGCATGGAAAGGTTTACAAGAAAAGTGAATATAAAATAAAAAGGGAATATCTACTTAGGCATCATTAACTAAAACAAAGGAGAAATTAAAATGAAAAAACTATTGTTTACGGTTCTGGCAGTTCTGATCCTTCTGCCTGGGATGGCATGGAGTGACGGGGGCGTTCTGAAAATTTTCACATGGTCTGAATACATGGATGAAGAAAATATGCCCAAGGATTTTGAAAAAGCAACCGGTATAAAAGTACAGTTAGACATGTATGAATCCAATGAAGAAATGATGGCAAAACTTCAGGCCGGTGGCCTGGGCCAGTATGATATCATCATTCCATCGGATTATATCATGCCCAGCCTTATCAACCTTAAGCTTTTAACGCCTCTGGATCATTCCAAAATACCAAATTTAAAAAATCTCGGGCATAAATTTTCCAATATATCTTTTGATCCGGGGAATAAATTTTCTGTGGGCTGGCAGTGGGGAACCGTTGGTCTGATGTATAACAAAGCCAAATTAAAAGACAGTGACGTGACCTCCTGGGCGATTCTGTTCGATCCTGCTAAAAATCCGGGTTCATTTTACCTGATCGATTCTGTCAGAGAAATGCTGGGCATTGCCCTTTTGTATCTGGGATATGATTTTAACTCCGTCGTTCCAGCAGAGCTTAAAGCAGCCTCTGACCTTTTGATCGACACCAAAAAACGCAGCGGATGTCTCGGGTTCAAAGGCGGTGTTGGCGGCAAAAATGATGTGATCTCAGGAGTGGCAAATGCTGCCATCGTCTATAACGGGGATGCCATCCAGACTGTTTCCCAGGAACCTGAAAAATTTGGATTTATTGTTCCCGACGAGGGCAGTGAGATCTGGATAGATTCCATGTGTATCCCTGCAAAAGCACCGAATCTTGATGCTGCCCATAAATGGATCAACTGGGTGCTTGAACCGGAAGTTGGCGCATCTCTTTCCAATTACAACCAGTATGCAACTCCCAACGATGCTGCAGTTCCGTTTCTGACCAAAGAGGATCTGGTAAACCCGGGCATCTGGCCGACACCGGAAATTATGAAGACCCTTAACTTTGTAAAAGATCTTGGAAAAGATAATAATATGATTGACCAGACATGGACAAGGGTTAAATCTCATTAGATCTTTTCTCCATAAATCCAATGGTGACAGACAATCCCTTTCATTTTAGCGGATTGTCTGTCACCTTCATATCAGAAGTCATAACATGACCCATATTTTCAGTACGACTCCCCGCCAGGACGGTTTTAGAATGCCGGGTGAATTTGAAAAACATACCAGATGCTGGATGCTCTGGCCGGAAAGAAAAGACAACTGGCGTTGTGATGCTAAACCTGCCCAAAAGGCATTTGCCCTTGTTGCAAAGGCTATATCACAATTTGAACCTGTTTCCATAGGAGTTTCAACAAGGCAGTTTGAAGCTGCAGTAAGGCATTTGCCTTCAACGATCACCCTTGTTGAAATGGAGTCTGATGATGCCTGGATGCGGGACGTCGGGCCCACCTTTGTAAAGAACCAGGGCGGAGATGTCCGGGGAGTTGACTGGGGCTTTAATGCCTGGGGCGGCCTTAACGGCGGTCTCTATTTTTCATGGGATAAGGATGAAAAAGTGGCTGGCGCTGTCATGGAAAATCAAAAAATCAAAGGCTACAAGGCGCCGTTCATACTTGAAGGCGGTTCCATTCATACTGATGGAGACGGCACACTGATCACAACGGAACAATGCCTTTTGAACCCCAACAGAAATCCTTCTCTATCAAAAGCCCGTATTGAAACGCTTTTAAAAGAGTATCTTGGGGTAGAAACAATTCTCTGGCTTGGCCAGGGGGTTTATATGGATGAAACTGACGGTCATGTCGATAATTTGTGCTGTTTTATAAAACCTGGTGAAGTGCTGCTTACCTGGACCGATGACCGGTCTGACCCCCAGTATGAAATTTCCTGTGATGCCCTGGAAAGGTTGTCAAATGCCCGTGATGCCAAAGGTAGAAAACTTTTTATTCATAAAATCCATCAGCCGGGTCCCCTTTACATCAGTGCAGAAGAAAGCCGTGGAATCGAACAAATCGGCCAGACCATGCAAAGAGAGCCAGGAGCCCGTATGGCAGGCTCTTATGTTAATTTTTATATTGCAAATGCCGGCATTGTCATGCCCCTTTTTGATGACCCCCGTGACACTGAAGCCATCACCATTGTCAAAGCCCTTTTTCCAAAAAGAAAAGTCATCGGGGTACCGGCAAGGGAAATCCTTCTCGGCGGTGGCGATATCCATTGTATTACCCAGCAACAGCCCTGAATAAGAAAAAAAGTGCTGGTTTATTTTATGGCTGGTTTATTGGGCGGTAAGTCCGCCATCTATCGGCCAGGCAGCCCCGGTTACAAATGACGCTGCATCTGAGGCAAGAAAACACACAACCGAGGCGACCTCCTCTGCCTGTCCCAATCGCCCCACAGGGTAAGGATCAGTCAACGCCGAAAGGTATGCATCACTGTCTGCTTGTTTTGCACACTCTTGTTCAAGCATGGGTGTTACAATATCCCCGGGACAGACACAATTTACGCGGATGTTTTCAGAGGCCAGGTCCAGGGCCAGGGCTTTGGTCAACAGGGTGACGGCTCCCTTTGACGCACAATAGTCGGGGCATTCCCGGCTCCCATGGAGGCCTGAATCAGAAGAAATGTTTATAATGGATGCATGCCGGCTTTTTTTGAGCAGCGGCACCGCATATTTGCAGATAAAAAAGGTCCCTTTTACATTGGTGTTCATGATCCGGTCGAATTGCTCTTCCGTTACGCTGTCAATAACGCCGGACCGGAACACACCGGCCGAATTTACAACAACATCAAGTTTTTTGAATTGCTCTTCTATTATTTGAATCACACGTTCACACTCGGCGACAATCGACACATCTGCACAGATAAAACATACCCTTTCGCCAAAAGCGGTTAACACCTCCATGGCATGATCCCCTTTTTTCTGACTGGTGCCAACCAGAAAGACGGTTGCTCCTGCCGACAATACCATTTTCGCCGTGGCAAGCCCGATGCCCGATGTCCCGCCTGTGATCAGAACCACTTGCCCTGAAAAATCCCATAGGACTCCGGATCTGTAAGGAGTAGAAGAGATGCTCATGACGTCCCAATCAATTTTTCCGCAAACCGGGGAAGGACAAAAGACGCTTCATGAACTTTGGCATTATAATATTTTGCACTTCTTCTGTTATAGAACCCTCAATTTTTCCATCAATATGGTACCGGCTGACAGAATGTGTTGAAGATATTAATTCCATCCCTTTATCCTTAAGTTATAAATAATATATTGCTTGCACCGGGCCTTTTTATCACAGTTGAATAAAAATTAACAGGAATTCTTCTTTATTTTCCCTCTTGCAAATTTTTTATTCCTGCCATATAAAAACAATTCAGACAAATTTTATATTTTAAAAAAAGGAGACAGAGGTGCCAGGCTTACTTCCAAATGTTGACCCTGATGGGCTTCTTGAATACTCAGTGGTTTTCACAGACCGCTCACTTAACCATATGTCGCAGTCATTCCAAGGAGTGATGAAGGATATTTCCAAAACATTTAAGAAAGTGTACAACGCTAAAGCGGTTGTTGTCGTGCCGGGTGGCGGCACTTATGCCATGGAAGCTGTGGCACGGCAATTTGCTACGGGTAAAAGATGTCTTGTTCTTCGCAACGGTTGGTTTAGTTACCGCTGGACTCAGATTTTTGATATGGGTAATATTCCTTCCGAATCTATTGTATTGAAAGCGCGTCCAGTCAATGACAGCAAGCCTGCTGCGTTTGAGCCTGCTCCAATCAAAGAAGTGGTAGCAACGATCAAGGCAGAAAAACCAGAAATCGTCTTTGCTCCTCATGTTGAAACCTCATCAGGCATTATGCTGCCAAAAGATTATCTTCGAGAAGTAGCAGATGTCGTACATTCAAATGGAGGCCTATTTGTTTTAGACTGCGTTGCCTCCGGCGCAATCTGGGTGGATATGGAAGCTAATGGCATTGATATTCTTATAACTGCGCCGCAAAAAGGATGGAGCGGATCTCCCTGTAGTGGTTTAGTGATGCTAAGTTCTGCTGCTCGAGAAAAAATAGAAACCACGGTCAGTACCAGTTATGCCTGCGATTTGTTCAAGTGGTTTAAAATAATGGAGGCATATGAGAACGGCGGGCATGCGTATCACGCAACAATGCCTACAGATGCTCTCAGAGGTTTTCGCAATGTAATGAAAGAAACAGAAAGTTATGGTTTTGAAAAAGCCTGTGCAGAGCAACAAGAGCTTGGCAATAAAGTCAAAGCGCTTCTCAAAAGCAAAGGCATCAAACTTGTGGCGGCAGAGGGTTTCCAGGCCCCGGGTGTTATTGTTTGCTACACAGAAGATGTCGGCATACACAATGGGAAAAAATTTTCTGAGATAGGAGTACAGACCGCTGCCGGGGTTCCCCTGCTGTGTGATGAGCCAGAAGATTTCCAAACCTTTCGAATTGGGTTGTTCGGCCTGGACAAACTGCAAAATATTGATCGCACGGTCAAAAAGCTGGACGAGGCATTAAGCCAGGTTCTCTAATTAATTAACGAGGAAGAAACTATGAAAAAGAGAATGCAGACGATAGACGGAAATACAGCAGCAACCCATGTGGCTTATGCCATGAGTGAAGTTGCAACTATTTATCCCATCACACCTTCAAGCCCTTTGGGTGAAATCGCAGATAACTGGGCTTCTAAAGGCAGAAAAAACATATTCGGCCAGGTGTTGAACATAAAGCAGATGCAGTCTGAAGCAGGGGCTGCAGGAGCGGTTCACGGCTCTCTTTCTGCAGGAGCCCTTACAACAACCTTTACAGCATCCCAGGGACTCTTACTCAAGATACCCAATATGTATAAAATTGCCGGTGAGCTTCTGCCCAGTGTTTTCCATGTGACGGCACGCTCTCTTTCTGCACACGCCCTTTCCATTTTTGGCGATCACCAGGATGTCATGGCTGCCCGTCAAACAGGTTTTGCCATGTTATCATCAAATTCTGTTCAGGAGGCCCAGGACATTGCCCTGGTTGCCCACCTTGCAACCATTGAAGCCAGCGTACCGTTCCTGCATTTTTATGATGGGTTTAGAACCTCCCATGAAATACAGAAAATTGAAATGATTGAATATGAAGATATGGCCGGATTGTTTAATTATGATGCCTTTAACGCATTTAAGAGGCGTGCTGTAAATCCGGAACATCCGGATACCAGAGGAACGGCCCAGAACCCGGATATCTATTTTCAGGGTAGGGAAGCTGCCAATTCATATTATATTAAAATTCCGGGTATTGTAAAAAAGTATATGAAAAAAGTGGGTGACCTGACGGGCCGACAATATAATCTGTTTGATTATGTGGGAGATCCGGAAGCAGATAAGGTGATTGTCGCCATGGGTTCGGGCTGTGAAGCCATTGAAGAATCCATTAACCAGCTCAATACCCAGGGTGAGAGGCTTGGACTTGTCAAAGTCCGTCTTTACAGACCTTTTGACAGGGAAAGTTTTTTCAGGGCGGTTCCGGCAACGGTTGAGACACTGACTGTTCTTGACAGAACCAAAGAAACGGGTGCTCTTGGCGAACCTCTTTATACGGATGTTTGTACAGCATTCATGGAATACGGAGAACGGCCTAAAATTGTTGGTGGAAGATATGGTTTGTCTTCCAAGGAATTTAATCCAAATATGATTAAAGCTGTTTTTGACAACATGACATCCCTTCAGCCGAAAAATCATTTTACCGTGGGAATTGTCGATGATGTCACCCATACATCCCTTGAAGTGAAAACCGGGTTCCATCCGGCACCTGAAGGAACCATTGCCGCTAAATTCTGGGGCCTTGGAGCTGATGGAACAGTTGGTGCAAACCAGAGTGCCATTGCTATTATAGGCGACAATACTGATAAATATGCCCAGGGGTATTTTGCCTATGATTCAAAGAAATCAGGGGGGCTGACCGTATCCCATTTAAGATTCGGCGATGTACCCATCCAGTCAACCTACCAGATTGACAACTCTGATTTTATTGCCTGTCATAAACCCAATTATGTGGAGCTTTATGATGTCCTGAAAGGAATTAAACAAGGGGGAACCTTTCTTCTGAACTCTCCCTGGTCTGTTAAAGAGATGAAAACTTTTATTCCCGGTGATCTCAGAAAAACCATTTATGATAAAAAACTCAAGTTTTTTAATATTGATGCCGTTAAAATTGCCGGAGAAGCTGGCCTGGGTGGCCGGATTAACATGATCATGCAGACCTGTTTTTTTAAACTTGCCAATGTTCTTCCCGTTGAAAAAGCCATAAGCCTTTTAAAGGAAGACATAAAAGCAAAGTTTGGTAAAAAAGGTGAAAAAGTCGTTTCAATGAATATGGAAGCAGTAGATAAAACCCTTGAAAACCTTGTTGAAATAAAGGTTCCAAAGGCCTGGAAAGATGGTAAAAAAGAAGAAAAGGCCGTTGAACAAACCACGCCGTTTGTGGATAATGTCATGAAAAAAATCAATGCTCAGGGCGGAGATGATCTTCCCGTAAGTGCCTTTGCGCCGGATGGCGTTTTTGAACAGGCAACCTCTCAGTATGAAAAAAGGGGAGTTGCCATTGATGTACCGGAATGGATTCCTGAAAATTGCATTCAGTGTAACCAGTGTGCCTTTGTCTGTCCCCATGCAGCGATTATACCCATCGTTGCCACAGACAAGGAACTTGGCAATGCTCCTGAAAACTTTGTTACGATTGATGGCAAAGGAAAAGGAATGGAGGCGTATAAGTTCAGAATCCAGGTTAATCCTCTGGATTGCCAGGGGTGTGGAAATTGCGCAGATATCTGTCCTGCCAAAACCATTGCCCTTGAGATGAAGCCTTTGGCCAGCCAGGTTGAAACCCAGGTGGATAATCATAAATTTTCTAAAACTATCCCTTTTAAAACCGATATACTCAAAAGAGATACTGTTAAGGGAAGCCAGCTTTTTCAGCCTCTTCTTGAATTCTCCGGAGCATGTGCAGGCTGTGGTGAAACACCCTATGCAAAACTTTTAACCCAGCTTTTTGGCGAAAGAATGACCATTGCCAATGCCACGGGATGTTCATCCATCTGGGGCGGGTCGGCACCGGCAACGCCCTTCTGCACAAATGCAGATGGGGAGGGTCCGGCATGGGCAAGCTCTTTGTTTGAAGATGCGGCAGAATACGGGTATGGCATGATGCTGGCAACCCAGACCCGTAGAAAAACCCTGGCAGCAAAAATTGAACAGGCCCTTGAAACCCAGATATCCCCGGAAGTAAAAGATGCGTTAAAAGGCTGGATAGCAGGAAAAGATGATGCAGACGAGTCTAAAAAATATTCTTTTTTATTAAAAATATTATTAAAGGACGAAACCCAAGGCATCTTAAAAGAGATTTACAATGAAAAAGATATATTTGTAAAAAAATCTCATTGGGTCTTTGGCGGTGACGGCTGGGCCTATGATATTGGGTTCGGCGGCCTGGATCATGTCCTTGCCTCGGGAGAAGATATAAATATCCTGGTCATGGATACGGAAGTTTATTCCAATACTGGCGGACAGTCTTCCAAGGCGACGCCCACTGGTGCCATTGCAAAATATGCTGCCACGGGTAAAAAAATTGGTAAAAAAGACCTTGGCCGGATGATGATGAGCTATGGGTATGTCTATGTCGCATCCATTTCCATGGGGGCAAACAAGAACCAGACCCTGAAAGCCTTTCTTGAGGCTGAAAAATATCCAGGACCATCTTTGATCATATGTTATGCCCCGTGTATCAACCAGGGGATCAGAAAAGGCATGGGAAAATCCCAGCTTGAAGGGAAATTGGCAGTTGAATCCGGCTACTGGCCCCTCTACAGGTATAACCCTGAGTTGATTAAAGAAGGCAAGAATCCCTTTGTTCTAGATTCAAAAGAACCGGATGGAACCATACAGGAATTTCTTAGCGGTGAAACACGGTTTGCTGCCCTGGAAAAAAGTTTTCCTGAAGAGTCAAAACGGCTGAGGGCTAAAATTGGAGAGGAAGTAACAGATAAATATACAATGTTTAAAATGATGGCCCAGATCGGCAAAGAAGACAAATAGCATTTTAAACAGATACAAATCATTTAAAAGGGCCGGAATTTTAAATCCAGGCCCTTTTAAAGAGATGTCGATGATTTGTTTGAAAAATTATCTTTACTAAAACTCTTTGTTTGTATATTGTTCCAAAGAATTTTGTTGAATGGTTGTTTAAACAGGAAGAAAACATGAGAATATGCCGGAGCCGGAAAAGGGCTTATACAAAAAGAACTCTTTTTATAACCTTTACTGCCGCTATTCTTTTTAATTGCTGCTTAAACATAGTTGCTGCTTCAAATTCAGATAAAAACACCAATGCTTCCCTTTTAATTACCCTGCCCGACATTCAAGTTGTAAAAGGGGTGGTGAAAAAAGGAGATACAGCATCTTGTTTACTCAATAAATATCTACCTTTAAAAACCATATACGAGATAAGCCGTCGCAGTTCAGATATTTTTCCCTTTACACGTATCAGAGCAGGCCGGCCCTATAAAATTATTTTGCAGGAGAATCATCTGGTTGGTTTTGAATATGAAATTAATAAGAAAGACAGGCTGGTTGTTCAAAAGGAAAACGACATATTTTCCATCAGCCTATTGCCGATCCAATATGATGTAGTCCTTGAGGTGGTATCTTCTACCATTACCACCTCCCTGTTTGAGGCAGTAAGAAAATCAGGAGAACTAAATGAACTGGCACAAAAATTGTCTGATATTTTTGCCTGGGACATTGATTTTCTCCGGAATCTCCAACCTGGAGACCGGTTCAAGGTTCTTGTGGAAAAACAATATCGGGATGGTACACTTTCAGGGTATGGTAAGATTCATGCCGCTTTTTTTACCAATAACGGCACTCTTTTTAAAGCCTTTTTGCATGAAACCCCAAATGGGGTGTCAAGATATTATGATGAGAAAGGGAAATCACTTCAAAAGGCATTTTTAAAAGCACCTCTTGCATTTTCACGAATTACATCCAAATTTACCAAAAAAAGACTTCATCCTATTTTTAAAGAGTATCGGTCTCATCCTGGAGTGGACTATGCAGCCCCCAAAGGCACACCCATAAAAACAGTGGGGGATGGGGTCATCACGGAAATCGGCTACAACAGAGGGGGCATGGGGAATTATATTAATATTCGTCATTATAATGGATATACCACAAGTTATAATCACATGTCTAAATTTGCCCGGGGTATGAAAAAAAATAAAAAGGTATTTCAGGGAGATGTAATCGGATATGTGGGAATGACAGGGTATGCCACGGGGGCCCATCTTGATTTTCGAATGACGAAAAATGGAAAACTTGTGGATCCGCTCAAGCATCGGCCGCCATCGGCAAACCCCATCAAACCGAATGAAATGGAAGCGTTTATCGCAAGAACAATTGAATTATCCGCCAGAATCTTGACAGCCCAAAAACTGGGTTCCAACGATAAAAAGTCAACATAGAGGATTAGGACAAAAATATGGCAAACCCGATTCGCTTAAAAGCAATCGATGGTCTTAAACCAGGAGATTCCTTTATATATCAAAGGCGGTTTACAAAAAAAGAAACCCTTTTATTTGGTGATATGACAAGGGATTATAACCCGGTTCATTATGATGAGCGCTGGACAAAGGAAAAAGGCTTTAAGGAGCTTATCTGCCACGGCCTTCTGGTCGGGTCAATGCTCTGCGAATTTGGCGGCCAGGTGGGCTGGCTTGCCACGGGCATGAATTTTAAGTTTATTTATCCCGTATATTTTGGAGATACAATCCAATGTAGTGTAACCATAACCAAAATCCAAAAAAATAGCCGGGCAGAAGCTGAGGCTGTTTTTATCAACCAGGATAAAATACAAGTTTGTTCTGCCCATATGACAGGCCGTCTGCCAATGGAAAAAGAAAAAGCCATTCTAAGAACCATGGTACAAGAGGGTGATCCAACCAATCAACTGGCAGAGGAAAGCTATCCCTTAAAGCCTTAAAGGGATCTTTTCTCGTGGTAAAGAAATAGTTTTTTAAAGGTTTTATAATTTGTATTGTTCATACTTATTAGCTTATCCACTTCCTTCCTGCAATCATATAGACAAGAACTGAACCCAGAATCAGATATCCAAACATCTGGACATTTTTTGTTTTTAAAATATAAGAAAGCATAAGGATAATTGATGCACTGATCATAAAAAAGACAGGCTTAGGGATCTGTTTGAGGATCACCCTTCCAAAATGGGCAAACCGGATATGACTCACCATTAAGCCGACAGAGATACAGGTCATCCCCCACAATATGCCTGGAGTTGCAATAAGAGAGGCACCAAGAACAATCAACGCTCCTGCAGGACTTGGAAGTCCGTTGAATATACCCCCGGGAAGGTCAGTCCGCTTTTTATCCATCGATATAAACCGGACAAGGCGAAATGCAACCCCAAGAATAAAAAAACCACCGATATACCAGGAAAGTGAACCGCCTTTTTGCACAACCACATAGGCTGGCGCCAGCCCAAAGCTGACAAAATCAGCAATATCATCTAAATAAGGACCATATTTGGTTCCGCCATGCTTTAGAGCCATACGGCCATCAAACAGGTCAAACAATTGCCCGACGATGATGATACAAATAGCCCATGCAAAATAACGATTATGGGTCAGGATAAGGCTTGTTACACCACAAATAAAATTAAGTCCGGAAAGGATATCTGCATAGAGCCGGTTGGGGATAAATTTAAAGATCATAGATGCGGATGAAAGAATAATACAGGCCATGAGCACTTCATCAACAATGTTTATTAATCCCTGGTTTTTCTCCATCAATGCACATAAAATAACAAGACCAAAGCAGATAATGGCCTTTATTTTTCCAAAATTATTGGCAGCTCCGGAAAATTTGATCCAGGTCAAAATCCGCCGGGCAAAAAACTGGCCCACAAATTCAATGACCACAAGGATCCATACCAATTCTATTGATATAATTCCTGCATAGGCAAATCCAATCAAAGGTGGCAAATAGGTCAATTTGTCACACATGGGATCCAGCCATTCGCCCCAGAGGGACCCAAGATTGCACCCTCTTGCCACAACGCCGTCAGCGCCATCAAGGATTGCTGCAAAGGTAAATATAAATATAGCAATGGATTGATAAGGGGTAAAAAAGTAAAGTATAAAGCCCAGGGTAGCCATGGCTGTCCGCCAGTAGCAAATTGCGTTCGGGTGCAAAAGCCACTGGTGTGACAGGATATAGTCTTGCATAGATTGCTTTTTAACAGCCTGGGAAAGCCAGAAGAAAAAAGCCGTTCCAATAGTAGCGGAAACAACAATAACAAAAAATCTTTCCATTTTATGGTCTCAATTGATTAAATTAATTGTTTTATTCATCAATTAGCTGGCGCCAGCATTATATCTGACAGCCTGAAAAAGCCTTTGAGATTTTCCAGCCAGTAAACTTGAAACACAATATTATCACTGTTAAAGGATAAAACCTGCTGTCTTTTTTCCGATGCATAGATTAAATGAATTTTCCCTGTATTTTCAACTTGATAAATCATAGCAGTATGATCATTGTTGAGAACCATGAGATCTCCATTTTTAAGATTTTTTTCATCCACTTCCCTTATGTTGCGTAAAAAATATTTCATGGGCATATATTCTTTATAAGATAACCCGGCCTTTTGGGCAGCTAACGTGTAAATGGAAAAGAACAGGTTGGAATTGTCAGATGTTCCTGATTTTGGGGGATTTCCTCCAAGCTTATAGGGGATGCCAATAAATTGTTTTGCAATGGATGGGATACTTTGTCTAAAAATCTTTTTTTGTTCCTCTGAATAAGCATTCACATGTTCGGCTAATTCATCAGTTTTGTCAGTATCTAAACCCCATACAGAAATAGCGCCGAACAAAATCAATATCG
>JACKQG010004996.1_pt1 | contig 14969 bp, 13 predicted proteins | sample 8237621 | NCBI WGS metagenome assembly JACKQG01 (sample SAMN15677084, study PRJNA649215) | marine metagenome | biome: marine; feature: Black Sea; material: saline water; isolation source: suspended particulate matter (SPM) from the Black Sea western gyre | collected 2013-06-09/2013-06-10 | depth... | reverse complement strand
ATTATGGGATATGAATCAAGCTTTTGGAACATTTACTATGGGCTTGCAAAATCCTGTTACTACTCAGGATTTGCAAGAGCTGGATGTTTTTCATCAAAGTACAAGTAACCAAAATAAGATGTGTAATAAAATTTTTTCATCTGATAGGTATAAAAGAATGTATATTGCACACATGCGAACTATTATAGATGAAAAATTTTCAACTAATTATTACAATAGTCAGGCATTAGCGCTGCAGTCTGTAATCGATAGTTATGTGATTGCCGACCCTAATACATTTTATTCTCATGCTCAGTTTATCAGTAATACCAGCAGTTCTGTTTCTAATATTGTTGGGATATCACAGTTAATGCAAGCAAGAGTTACATTTTTACAAGCTCTTTCACAATTTACAGCACCCCCTCCAGTAATTTCTAATATTTCATCAAGCTCTAATGTAGTGCCTCATACAACTATCAATATTACTGCCCAGATTTCAAATTCAAATTACGCCTATTTAGGATATCGATTTGATTTTTCTGATAAGTTTGAAAAGTTGCAAATGTTTGATGATGGGCAACATGGTGATGGAACTGCAGGAGATGGGGTTTTTGGTGCAACTATTGCTGTTGATGCCAGAGATGTTCAGTATTACTTTTATGCAGAGAATAATAATGCTGGAATTTTTTCTCCAGAGCGAGCTGAAAAAGAATTTCACCAATTAGCAGTTGTTGGTAAATTGGTAATTAATGAAATAATGGCAAGTAATATTTCATCAGTGGCTGATCAAAATGGCGAGTATGATGATTGGGTAGAGCTGTATAATGGAAATATCTTTAGTTTGAATCTCAATGGCTATTATTTATCTGATAATGAAACTGATCTTACAAAATGGTCTTTCCCAAATGTTACTATTGCGGCTAATGATTATTTAATTATTTGGTGTGATACAGCTGGAAATACTCAAAATGGTTTGCATACTACTTATCGTTTATCTGCAGATGATGAGGAAGTATATTTAACTAGTCCTGTAGGTGTAGTTCTTGATGCAGTTCATTACGTAAATATGCCAAAAAATGTGGGTTATGCTCGTGTGCCAAATGGAAGTGGTACTATGCAATATCAAGGCCCTACGTATGATGCTAACAATCAACCTATAACTGGAAATAGCGATATAAATTATGAGAGTAAATTTAGAGTCTATCCAAATCCTTCTAATACTAGAATTTATATATTAGGAACTACTCAAACTATTACTGTGTTTAATATGATGGGTCAGAAAGTTTATGCTGAAAATGACGCAACATCAATTGATATTAGCAACTGGGAAAGTGGTATTTATTTTGTGAAGTCAGGAGATGATGTAGTTAAAATCATAAAACAATAATTATGCGAAATATTTTCTTTGTTTGTTTAGTAGCATTAGGTTTTTCTGCTTGTGAGAAAGATGCTGGAGAAGGAGGAACCTCTGTCATTGAAGGTCAAGTTTATAAGATTTTTACTTTTCAAAACCCAACTACTGGTTTAATAGATACTCAATATTTTCAATTAGATGTAGCAAAAGATGTTTTTATAATTTATTCAGATGATGAGGCAAGTGTGTATGATGATAAATTTGAAACAGATTATAATGGAAGATATCGCTTTGAGTATTTAAGAAAAGGGAATTATACAATTTACACATATGCTGATAGTACTGATGGCAGTGGTATACAATATGAGTATCCTATATTTAAGCATGTTAAAATTTCATCAAATAATTCCACTAATAAAGTGGATGATTTTGTGATTGAAAAAAATCAATAAGTGAGTAATTTACAGCAAATAGTTGCTAATTTTTTACCCATCTCATTGGATGAAATGGATGATGTAAAATTAATGAGCCGTACTGATACAAAATTTGCATTTAGAGTATCTAAACTCACTTTGTTAATGGAAAAAATGATGCCTTTTTATAGAGTTTTGGCAATTGATGGAAAGTTTATTCACGATTACAAGTCACTTTATTTTGATACTGATGATAGAAAGTTCTATTTTGATCATCATAATGAAAGGGTAAATAGGCACAAAATTCGTTTTAGAGAATATGTTGGTAGTGGTTTGACTTTTTTAGAGATAAAATTAAAAAACAATAAAGGAAGAACAATAAAAAATAGAAAAAAGGCAGATAGTATTGCTGAAACTTTAACTGAAAAACAGCACAAATTTATTGAGAAAATTTTAGGATTTCATTTAGATTTAAGCGCAAAACAATGGATTAATTTCAGCAGAATTACTTTTGTACATAAAACCCAAAAAGAAAGGTTAACTATAGATATAAATCTTACTTTTGAAGACAAAGAAAAAACGGGAGATTTCAAGCAAATTGTTATTGCTGAAGTTAAACAAGAGCGTATGAGCCGATCATCTGATTTTATGAGAATTGCAAAAGAATTACATATTTTACCAACTAGGATTAGCAAATATTGCATGACTACATTGGAGCTAAATCCGAATTTGAAACAAAATCAGTTTAAAGAAAAAGTATTATTTTTAACAAAATTAAAACAAGCTTAAATGGAATTACTTTCAGTATTATTAACTGCAGGAATTGAGTTTTTAGGAACTCCAATATTTGATTCAGTAGGATTTTGGAGTCTAATAGTTAAAACAGTTTTTAATCTTCTAATAATAACTATTATTGTTAGATATATTTATTATCCTACAACTAAGAATAAGGATTATTTATTTACTTATTTCTTGATTAGTTTAACGGTATTCTTACTTTGTGTACTGTTAGATAGTGTAAAACTGCAACTTGGATTTGCGCTTGGACTTTTCGCTATTTTTGGTATTATAAGATATCGAACAGATGCTATTCCAATTAAGGAAATGACTTACCTCTTTTTGGTAATTGGAATATCAGTAGTGAATGCACTTGCTAATAAAAAAATTAGCCATGCTGAACTTATTTTTGCTAATCTTCTTATTGTATTTGTAACTTTTGGCATGGAGCGTATATGGCTATTAAGGCATGAAATACAAAAGAATATAACTTATGAAAAAATAGATCTTATACTTCCTGAAAAAAGACAAGAATTGATTGCTGATTTAAGAGCAAGAACAGGTCTTGATATTGTTAGAGTTGAGATAAGAAGAATTGATTTTTTAAAGGATACTGTTTCCTTGCGAGTTTTCTACTATGAAGACGATTCAAAGTAGTATATTTCTAATTTTATTTTTATCCTTTACTGTAAAAGCTCAAGAGAATGATTTTCAAACTTGGAATAAATTTTCTCTAAATAAAGAAATCAATAAAAAGACGGATATTTCATTAACATTAGGACTAAGGTTAAGAGAAAATGCTACTTTATATTCCAAACAGTTTTTTGATTTAAATCTAAAAAGAGACATTAATAAAAAAGTTTCTTTATCAAGTGGTTATCTCTATGCTACTAATTGGGATAAAGAACTGAATACTTCTAATAAGCACAGGTTTTATGGAGATATCAAATATAAGAATAAGTTTGGCGAAAGATTTTCATATGCTGTAAGAAATAGGTGGCAGACTCAAGGGAATATGGATGGGTATAAGATGACTTTGCGCCAAAAATTCTCATTAGCTTATAATATTCCTAAAACAAAACTTACCCCTAAAATTGCAACTGAATATTTTTTAAATTTAGAGGATGGAATTAATAAATTGCGATCAACAGTTGGAGTATCGCATCCAATTACTAAGAAGCTAAATTTTGATTTAGCTTATCGTTTTCAGCAAGAGTTTTATGTTAATAATCCGGAAACTCTCTTTATCTTTGAAGGCAAACTTTCATACGATTTATAATGCAAGAAAAAAAGATAGCACTTAATTTTATCTCAGCTCATTTATCAGAATTAGATAGTAAAGATCAAGAGCTTATTGCTAATGCTAAAAAAGCTTTTGTAACTGCTTATGCTCCTTATTCAGGTTTTTTGGTAGGGGCAAGTATTTTACTAGAAAATGGTGAAATTATAAATGGTAGTAATCAAGAAAATGTTGCTTACCCATCTGGGCTTTGTGCCGAAAGGGTGGCTATGTTTTATGCCGGAGCAAATTTTCCAGATATTAAAATTAAAACTATAGCTGTTTCGGTTTTTTCTAAAAGCTTTGAAGTAACTGATGTAATCTCTCCTTGTGGGGCTTGTAGGCAAGTTATGGCAGAGTATGAAGACAAACAAGAACAGTCAATAAAAGTAATTCTTCATTCTCCTACTGATCAAGTACTTATTGCAAATAAAGTTCAGGATTTATTGCCTTTTATGTTTAAAAGCCCTCATTTAAAGAAGCACTAGTAATTTAGTTTTCTTTAATTTTACCCCATGCATATTCTTGAAACTCCTATTGATTATTTAAAAGGGGTTGGCCCTACTAGGGCTGATCTTTTAAAAAAGGAGTTGCATATTTTTACTTATGGTGATTTATTACATCATTATCCCTTTCGTTATATTGATAAAAGTATCGTGTATAAGATTGCTGATTTAACTGCTGATATGCCTTTTATTCAACTTAAAGGACAAATCATAAAATTTGAGGAAAAAGGTCAAAAAAATAGTAAGCGCTTAATTGCTCATTTTAAAGATGAAACAGGTATTCTTGAATTGCTATGGTTCAAAGGAACCAGATGGATAAAATCTGGGGTAAAATTACATACTGATTATATTGTTTTTGGCAGACCAACTGCATACAAGGGAATATTTAATATCGTGCATCCTGAGCTGGATTTGCAAGAAGAAGAACAGCAGATTTCTTCAAGTTTACAAGCGGTTTATCATTCCACAGAATTATTAAATGCAAAAGGCTTAAGTAGTAGAGCTATTGGTAAATTAACAAAAGCTTTATTGCCTTTGTTAAATAATCAATTGGAAGAAACCCTATCGCCTCATTTAATTTCAAAGTTAAATTTACCCACTCGAGATCAATCTTTTTCTGATGTGCATCATCCTAAAGATGCAAAGGCATTAGTTAGGGCACAAAAAAGATTAAAATTTGAAGAGTTTTTCTTTTTACAATTGCATTTATTAAAATTAAAATTAACTAGAAGTCAAAAGTCAAAAGGTTATGCTTTTGAAAATTTAGGAGATGGTTTTAATAATTTTTACAAGAAATATTTACCTTTTGAATTGACTAATGCCCAAAAGAGGGTGCTTAAAGAAATACGAAATGATGTCAGAAATCCTCAGCAAATGAACCGCCTTTTGCAAGGAGATGTAGGCAGTGGAAAAACTCTGGTTGCCTTATTAAGTATGCTTATGGCTGTGGATAATAATTACCAGACTTGCCTTATGGCGCCCACTGAAATTTTAGCCCAGCAGCACTATCAATCTATTGCTGAATATTTAAAAAAAATGAATGTAAAAGTGGCTTTACTCACAGGATCCACAAAAACAAAAGATCGTAAACTCTTACATGAACAATTAGAAAAGGGAGACATTGATTTATTAATTGGAACACATGCTTTATTAGAAGATACTGTAAAATTTAAAAATTTAGGATTAGTGGTTATTGATGAGCAGCATAGATTTGGAGTTGCACAAAGAGCAAAACTTTGGAAAAAGAATGATCATCCTCCACATATTTTAGTGATGACTGCAACTCCTATTCCAAGAACCCTTTCTATGACGCTTTATGGCGATTTAGATGTATCAATAATTGATGAATTACCTCCTGGAAGAAAAGAAGTGAAAACCCTATGGAAAACAGATTCTTCTCGTTTGCAAATTCTTCATTTTATGAAAGAGCAAATCATTTTAGGAAGGCAGATCTATATTGTATTTCCTTTAATTGAAGAAAGTGAGAAGCTCGATTATAAAGATTTGATGGAGGGTTACAATGCTATTGAACGAGAATTTCCGTTACCAGAATTTCAAGTGAGTGTAGTGCATGGGCGTATGAAAGCTGAGGATAAAGAGTATGAGATGAAACGCTTTGTAAAGGGAGCAACCAATATTATGGTGGCAACTACTGTCATTGAGGTTGGAGTAGATGTGCCCAATGCTTCTGTTATGATTATTGAAAGTGCAGAGCGTTTTGGACTCTCTCAATTGCATCAGTTAAGAGGTAGAGTTGGCAGGGGAGCTGAGCAGTCTTATTGTATACTTATGAGTGGTAATAAAGTAAGTAATGAAGCTAAAACTCGCTTAAAAACTATGGTGGCAACTAATGATGGTTTTGAAATATCAGAGGTAGATTTAAAATTAAGAGGCCCTGGAGATATGATGGGAACTAAGCAAAGTGGAGTGCTTGATTTTAAAATTGCAGATATAATTGCAGATAATAAAATATTGCATTTTGCTCGAAAAGAAGCTGAGCTCTTATTGATAGATGATGAGAATTTAGAAAAAGCTGAAAATATAAATATTGCTTGTGCTTATCGCCCTTATGCTAGAGAGAGAATGGGGTGGAGTCGGATTTCTTAAAATAAATAAGGGTAAGCTACTTATATCGCACCGCTACAACCTATCACCCTTGCTGCATTCCTGCCCTGGGGGAGTTCATAGGGAGCTGGTCGCACAAGACTTACCCTTGAGGCCAAAAGTAATATAATCTGGCTTTTTAGCAAAGTATTTTCTAACTTCTATTTTTGTTTATCTTTGCCTGATAAAGAATTAAAAAAAGAGAAATGGATACTAGAAAATTTGCAATGAATTATGGTGCTGTATTGGGTCTTTGTTTAGCACTTATTGCATTACTTTTATGGGTTTTAGGTGTTGATGAACAACAATCAGTTATCCCATCAGTACTTAATAATGTGGTTATTATTGGATTTCTAGTTTATGCAATTAGTAAGTATCGTGATAATATAAATAATAGTTTTATTTCTTATTCGGAATCTTTAAAATTAGGTACTACAGTTGCATTTTTTTCTTCAGTAATAATGGCTTTTTATACTTTCTTGTTTGTTTCATATATAAATCCTGATGCTTTAAGTGAGATAATAATAATGACAGAGCAAGCTATATTACAATCTAATCCTGAAATCTCTGAAGAAGAATTAGAGTTAGGCTTAGAAATGGTAGGTAAGCTTACTCAGCCTCATTGGATAATGATTTTGGGTGTACTTTCGGGTACTTTTATGGGTTTCTTTTATTCAGCAATCATATCAATTTTTGTTAAAAATCCGGATCCAAATAAAATAGCATAATTATGAATATATCGGTAGTAGTCCCTTTGTTGAATGAAGAAGAATCTTTGCCGGAATTATGTGCTTGGATTGATAAAGTAATGCAAGCAAATAACTTCACTTATGAAGTTCTTTTAATTGATGATGGTAGTAAAGATAATTCATGGCAAGTTGTAGAAAAAATAGCCTCTGAAAATCCAAATATTAAAGGAATTAAGTTCAGAAGAAATTACGGAAAATCTGCAGCTTTAAATGTTGGTTTTGCAAAGGCAAAAGGAGATGTTGTTATTACTATGGATGCTGATTTGCAAGATAGCCCTGAAGAAATACCTGAGTTATACAATAAAATTACTATTGAGGGTTATGATCTGGTTTCTGGTTGGAAAAAGAAGAGACACGATCCAATTACCAAAACTATTCCTACAAAATTATTTAATTGGGCTGCTCGTAGGGCTTCTGGTATTTGCTTACATGATTTTAATTGTGGACTTAAGTCTTATAAAAATACAGTGGTAAAATCTATTGAAGTACATGGAGAAATGCACCGCTATATTCCCGTACTTGCTAAGTGGGCAGGTTTTTCCAATATTACAGAGCAAGTAGTAGCACACCAAAGTCGGAAGTATGGTGTTACAAAATTTGGTTTAGAGCGATTTGTAAATGGTTTTTTGGATTTACTAACTATTACTTTTGTAAGCCGATTTGGAAAAAAACCAATGCACTTTTTTGGTATTTTCGGCAGTCTAATGTTTGTACTTGGTTTTGGCTTATTCGCTTATATTGGCGGAACTAAATTGTATTTTATGCTCAATAATTTGCCAGCAACTAATATTGCTAATATGTCAGGATTTTATATTGCTTTAACTTCAATGATTATTGGGGTGCAATTGTTTTTGGCTGGTTTTATTGCCGAGATGATATCACGAAATACTTACGATAGAAATAACTATCAAGTAGAAAAGGAAGTTTAAGTTTTGACAAAACAAAAAGTTATTATTATTGGGCCTGCTTTTCCTTTTAGAGGAGGAATTGCAAACTTTAATAATGCACTAGCAAAAGCTTATCATGATAGAGGTGATGATGTTACTTTATACTCATTCAAACTTCAATATCCAGGTTTTTTATTTCCAGGAACTTCTCAGTATGAAGAGGGGGAAGTTCCAAAAGGATTAAAGATTAAAACTTTGATTAATTCAGTTAATCCGTTTAATTGGATTTCTGTTGCTTCAAAAATAAATAAGGAAAGTCCAGATGTAGTAATAATTAGATATTGGTTGCCTTTTATGGCGCCTTGTTTGGGTACTATTGCTCGTTATTTAAATAAAAATATTAAAATTTTAGCAATTACAGATAATGTTATTCCTCATGAAAAAAGAATTGGCGACACTTTGCTTACAAGTTATTTTATAAAAAGTTGTGATGCTTTTTTATCTCTTTCAGCTTCTGTGTTAGATGATCTTTTAAAATTTACTGATACAAAATTTAAGAAGTTTATTCCTCACCCAATTTATGATATTTTTGGAAAGAAGATTGATAAACAATCTGCAATTAAAAATTTAGGATTAAATCCTTCTGATAAACATTTATTGTTCTTTGGCTTTATTCGAAAGTATAAAGGTTTGGATTTATTGTTAAAGGCAATAGCTGATGAGCGCTTAAAAAAAATGGGTGTAAAACTGATTATAGCCGGTGAGTTTTATGATGATAAAAAGGAATATCTTGATTTAATTTCAGATTTAGCAATTGCTGAAAATATTATCATGAAAAGTAATTTTATTCCTTCTGATGAGGTTAAGAATTATTTTTGTGCTGCAGATATGATTACCCAAACCTACAGAACTGCCACTCAGAGTGGTGTTACTCAAATTGCTTATTCCTTTGATCGTCCTATGTTGGTTACTGATGTTGGTGGACTCTCAGAAATTGTTCCTCATAATAAAGTGGGTTACGTTACTTCACAAAATCCTGAGAAAATTGCTGATGCAATAGTTGATTTTTATCAGCAGCATAAAGAAGAAGCGTTTGTGTTAAATATCCGACAAGAAAAGAAAAGATTTAGTTGGGCATCCTTTATAAATGGTATTGATGAATTAATAAATTGTGTAAAGAAGTAAAACCTACTTTTAGTTTATATTTGCTGAAAAATAATTAGATGAGAAAGTTGCTTTTGTACTTATTGCTTGTGCCTTCTATTGCTTTAAGCCAGACAATCAATCAGGTTGATGAGAATGGAAAGAAACAGGGTATATGGTCAAAAAATCATAAGAATGGTAAGCTAAGGTATAAAGGGGAATTTAAAGATGATAAAGCTCAAGGCTTATTTTTTTACTATTATACAAGTGGCGAATTACATGTTGAAAAAGAGTTTTTCCATAATGGGGAAGCGGCAGCTACTCATTTCTTCTATAAAGATGGAACATTACAATCATCTGGATTATATGTGGGTGAATTAAAAGATAGCACTTGGAATTATTACAGTAGCGATAGTATTTTGGTGATGTCAGAGCAATACCAAAAAGGAAAGCTAAATGGGACTACTAAAACTTTTTATTATGATGGGGCACTTTATGAAATAAAAAATTGGGTAAATGATCTTTTAAATGGAGTTTGGAAACAGTTTTTTATGGATGGAACTCTAAAAATGGAAAGCTCTTATAAAGATAATTTGAGAGATGGAAAACAAACTTATTATTACCCTAATGGAAAGGTGTATTATACTGGATTTTATAGTGATGATTTAAAGTCAGGAATTTGGGAGTTTTTTACTGAAGAAGGCGTTAGCGATACAATAATAAATTATAATGAGTAAAGGAAGAGTTTTAATGGCAATGAGTGGTGGTATTGACAGTACTATGGCTTCATTAATTCTTCATGAACAAGGATATGAGGTTATTGGTTTAACCATGAAAACTTGGGATTATGAAAGCTCAGGAGGCAGTAAAAAAGAAACAGGTTGTTGTAGTCTGGATTCAATTAATGATGCCAGACAATTGGCTGTAGACTGTGGATTTCCGCATACAATACTTGATATTCGTGAAGAATTTGGCGATTTTATTATTGATAATTTTGTGGATGAGTATATTGCTGGGCGCACTCCAAATCCCTGTGTTCTTTGTAATACACACATAAAATGGGAGGCGCTTTTAAAACGAGCAGATATGCTAAAATGTAAATATATTGCTACTGGTCATTATGCTCAAATTCATGAAGAAAATGGCCGATATATTGTGTCTAAAGGTCTGGATGAAAGCAAGGATCAGTCCTATGTGCTTTGGGGCGTTAAGCAAGAGTGCCTTAAAAGAACAATTTTCCCTATGGGGAAGTATCATAAAAAAGATATTAAACAGATGGCACTTGATAGAGGATATAAAGCCTTGGCTGAGAAAAATGAAAGCTATGAAATCTGTTTTATTCCTGATAATGATTATAGAGGATTCTTAAAAAGAAGAGTAGAAGGATTGGAAGAAAAAGTAAAAGGAGGTAACTTTATTACAACTGATGGACAAAAAGTGGGCACACATGATGGTTATCCTTTTTATACCATTGGTCAAAGAAAGTTAGGAGTATCATTAGGCTCTAATCCCACTTATGTGATTGGAATAAATCCTGAAGAAAATACGGTTGTTGTGGGCACAGAAGAAGATTTGCAAAAGCAAGAAATGTTTATCAAAGATGTAAACTACTTAAAATATGCTAATATTGAGGATGGGATGCAATGTTTGGTAAAAGTGAGATACAAACACAAAGGGGAAATGGCAACTATCACAAATGATGGCGAAAATTTAAAAGTACTATTTCATAAAAAAGTAGCAGGCATTGCTCCAGGTCAATCAGCGGTAATTTATGAAGGTGACGATTTAATTGCTGGAGGATTTATTATGAAAAAATAGATTTTGAATCATAGGATTCCATATCAAGATACTCAGTATTTTTCTAAATTAATTTTAGATTATCTCAATAAGAATGAAAAGGTAAAACCATTTATAAATCATTTCCCTACACTTGAAAATTTTGAAAAGCAAATTACAGAGAAGAAAACTCATCAGATAGACAGAAGTATATTGGTTGAGGTTTTGAAAAAACAGAATAAAAATTTTTCTCTTTCCAAAGATTCAAAAGAAAATATTGATTTACTTGAATTTGATACTACTTTTTCTGTAACCACAGGACATCAACTCTGTCTGTTTACCGGGCCTTTGTATTTTATTTACAAGATTGTTTCAACTATCAATTTATGTGAGCAGTTAACTGCACAATATCCTACTAATAAGTTTGTCCCTATTTTCTGGATGGCTAGTGAGGATCATGACTTTTTGGAGATAAATCATATTCATTTATTTGGTAAGAAAATGGAGTGGAATACTCAGCAAACTGGCGCAGTTGGTAAAATGAATTTAAAGGATTTTAAAAATGTCATTTCAGAGTTGCAATTAGTTTTAGGGTCTCATAAAAATGGGGATAGTTTAATTTCACTTTTTGAGAGGGCTTATTTAAATCATGACAATTTAGCGAATGCAACAAGGCAACTTGTTAATGAGCTCTTTGGTAAGTATGGCTTGGTGATAATTGATGGCAATGATACAGCTTTGAAAAAGCAATTTATCTCTCAAATGAAGAAGGATATTTTAGACAATGGTTTTGTTACTACTATACAGGATTGTAGTAATAGTTTAGCTGAAAATTATAAAGTTCAAGCTTTTATTCGTGAGATTAATTTTTTTAAATTATCAGAGGGAAAAAGAGAGTTGATAAAGTCAAGTATTTCTGAAAAAGAAATTGAAGAAAATCCTGAACAATTGAGTCCTAATGTACTTTTAAGACCATTATATCAGGAATTCATTTTACCAAATATTGCTTATATTGGAGGTGAAGCTGAGGTGGCTTATTGGATCCAATTAAAGACTGCATTTAAGCAGGAAAAAATTCCTTTTCCTATTTTAGTTTTACGAAATTCAGCTTTATTAATTGATGAAAAACAACAACATACATTTGAGAAATTAGGCTTTGAATTAGACGATTTATTTTTATCGGAAGATGAGTTGAATAAGAAATATCTACTTACTCATTCTAATTCAGAGATATCTTTGGAAAAAGATAAAAAGGATTTGGAGTTATTGTATCAAAACATTGCCTCACGAACTTCAGATTTAGGATTTCAATCTAGTATTAAAGCCCAATTGCAAAAACAACTTTCTTCTTTTGATAGCTTACAAGAAAAACTGATTAGAATTGAAAAGAAAAAAAGTGAAGTTGCTATAAATCAAATTGCTAAAATAAAGAACCAACTTTTTCCAAATAATGTTTTGCAAGAACGGCACGACAATTTTATTCCGTACTATTTAAAAGATGGGGATAACTTCATAAAAACATTAAAAAATAATTTGGATCCACTGAGTCCTAATTTTGTAGTTTTGACTCTTTAAAATCAACATTTTAAATGCAACACGAAAAGATACTTATTTTAGATTTTGGATCCCAATACACACAACTTATTGCTAGAAGAGTAAGAGAACTAAATATTTATTCTGAGATACACCCTTACAATAAAATGCCTAAGATTGATGGAAGTTGGAAGGCAGTGATTTTATCAGGTTCGCCTCATTCTGTTCGTGAAGAAAATGCTCCGATTGCCGATTTGTCAGCAATTAAAGGTAAACTGCCTTTATTGGGTGTTTGTTATGGGGCTCAACATTTGGCACATGCATTTGGGGGAGAGGTTTTAGCTTCAAATACTCGAGAATATGGTAGAGCTAATTTATCTTTTATAGACTTAAATTCTGACTTAATGAAAGGGGTTTCTTCTGGTTCCCAAGTATGGATGAGCCATGGGGATACTATTGCAACTATTCCTAAAAATTATAAGGTTTTAGCATCTACTAATGATGTGAAAGTAGCTGCTTTCAGTATTGAAAATGAGCAAACTTATGGACTTCAATTTCATCCTGAGGTATATCACTCTAAAGAGGGAAATACTATTTTAAAGAATTTTTTAATAGAGATTTGTGGTTTTTCACAAGATTGGACTCCAGTAAATTTTGTCAAAGAAACAGTTGCTGATTTGAAGCAAAAGTTAGCAAATGATAAAGTAGTTTTAGGCCTTTCAGGAGGTGTTGATTCTACTGTTGCAGCTGTTTTATTGCACAAAGCCATTGGAGAAAACTTGTATTGTATTTTTGTGGATAATGGGCTTTTAAGAAAAGATGAGTTCGAGAGTGTTTTGGAACAATACAAAGAAATGGGACTAAATGTAAAGGGAGTGAATGCAAAAGAGCGTTTTTATAAAGTTTTAGCAGGAGTTTCTGATCCTGAGAAAAAGCGCAAAGCAATTGGAGCTATGTTTATTGATGTTTTTGATGATGAATCTCAGCAAATAAAAGATGTTAAATGGTTGGCACAAGGAACTATTTATCCTGATGTTATTGAATCAGTTTCTGCAACTGGAGGGCCGTCTCAAACTATTAAATCTCATCATAATGTTGGTGGCTTACCTGAGTATATGAAACTTAAAATTGTTGAACCTCTCAATACTTTATTTAAAGATGAAGTAAGGAAAATTGGCAGATCAATGGGGATTGATCAAGAGCTTTTAGCTAGACATCCTTTTCCAGGTCCTGGATTAGCAATTCGTATTTTAGGAGAAATTACAAAAGAAAAAGTAAGGATTTTACAAGAAGCGGATCATGTATTTATATCCTCATTAAAAGCAGCTGGATTGTATGATAAAGTTTGGCAAGCAGGAGCCATTTTCTTGCCAGTACAATCGGTTGGAGTTATGGGTGATGAAAGGACTTATGAGAGTACTGTGGCCCTAAGAGCAGTTGAATCAACTGATGGAATGACTGCTGATTGGGTACATTTGCCCTATGAGTTCTTGGCAAAAGTATCGAATGATATTATTAATAAAGTAAAAGGAATTAATCGTGTGGTATATGATATTTCTTCAAAGCCACCAGCAACAATAGAATGGGAATAATTAGAAAAATAGGTTTTATTTGTTTGCTTTTTTGGGCATTAAATCTGTCGGCACAAACAGCTTATGATACTGTTTATTTTTCCCAGAAACAATTTGTTAAACATGTAGTAAAAGGAGGGGAGTCGCTTACTTCAATAGCAGCTCTTCATAAAGTCAAAATATCAGAAATTCAGCAAGCAAATGAGTTAGCTAAAAGATTGTATTATAAACAATTGCTATATATTCCCATTTATTTGACTAATAAAGATGAAGAATCAATTTCTGTCAATAAGTTAATTTTGGAAGAGGATGATTCTGATAATTCTACTACACATATTGCACTTTTAATGCCTTATTATTTACTCAAGAAAGAGGCTTTAGATATATCAAATACATATCATGAATCTGAAGCCGCATTGTCTTTTCATATTGGGGTTGAGTTAGCTATAGATTCATTAATGAGGGCAGGTAAGAAGATTGTTCTGCATACTTTTGATACCAATAAGGATAGTGTGCAAGTGAGAAAAATAGTTGCTTCAAATCAGCTTAATGGAATGGATATTATTATTGGCCCTATGCATTCTAATTTATTTCAGATACTGTGCCAAAAGTATGGTCAAGACGCTACTAAGATTCTTATTTCCCCACTCTCTAGAGATAACAAAGCAATTACTCAATTTCCTGCAGTTTATCAAATAGCACTAACATTTAAAGCTCAGGCTGAGATTTTAACAAACTATTTGATTAAAAATAAACTAGCAGAGAGAATCATAATATTAAATGATAAGAAAGAAGAGGGTCTTGCAGTTTATTTAAAAGATAAGTTTAAAAAACACAATAAAGTAGTAGAGTCTTTTGAAATTACTAGCACTAATATTGCGTCTATTACAAAATATTTT
>JACKQG010004995.1_pt1 | contig 14973 bp, 14 predicted proteins | sample 8237621 | NCBI WGS metagenome assembly JACKQG01 (sample SAMN15677084, study PRJNA649215) | marine metagenome | biome: marine; feature: Black Sea; material: saline water; isolation source: suspended particulate matter (SPM) from the Black Sea western gyre | collected 2013-06-09/2013-06-10 | depth... | reverse complement strand
CGGCGCCGGTGGCGACGAGCGGGGAGGGGATTGACTACCCGCCCCACAGGTGGCAGCCGGGGGCATCGAACGACGTCTTCAATTCCACAACGGAGAAGGAAACGGCGCCGCCGCGCGGGAACGCCGCCGAGATCATGCGGGTCAGGGCGACCGTCCAGGCGTAGTGCTCCATATTTTTGGAGTTGATGAAAATTTCAAACGGTCGGGTCCGGCCGCTGTCATCAAGAATATCGCTCATGGTGATGTAGATGGCGTGATCGCTTTCGGGCCAGCGCACCTTGTAGGTCGCACCATTGAGCTGTTCGGGCCGGTCCAGCGGCTGATAAAGATGGGTCACCGGTCCGGCGTCGCCCTGATCGATCGGCGTTGTGTTCTTCGAGGGTTGCTCAAGCGGCAGCTCCGGCTCATCCTTGTTTTCGGCTTTCACTTCCAGTACGGAGCCGGTCACATCGTTGGGGCGGTAGGTGGTACAGCCCTTACAACCCAGATCGAAGGCCTGCATGTAGATATCCTTGAAATCATCAAAGGAGATGCTTTCCGGGCAATTGATGGTCTTTGAGATGGAACTGTCGACGAATTCCTGAACCGCCGCCTGCATCACCAGATGGTCGTTGGGGCTTAAGGATTGTGCATCGACAAAAGCGTCGGGCAAGACTGCCGTGTCACCGTAGGTGCGTTTGAACAGCCGGTAGGCGTAGTCGGAGACTTCTTCCTCGCGGCGGCTGCCGTCTTCCATCAGGATATGGCGGTTGTATTTAAAACTGAAAACCGGCTCAAGCCCTGATGAGACATTGTCGGCGAATAGCGAGATCGTGCCGGTCGGCGCGATCGATGTGAGCAGGGCGTTGCGAACCCCGTGCTCACTGATGGCGGTGCGAACGTCCTCATCAAGCGCCATAATGGCTTCAGAACCGAGATATTTTTCCTTGTCGTACAAGGGGAAGGCACCCTTTTCGGCGGCCAGAGCGGCTGACGCCAGATAGGCGGCGCGCTGGATCGCTTTCATCCAGGCCCTTGTCAGTTTAACCGCTTCGGTCGCCCCGTAACGGGCCCCACACATAATCAGGGCGTCACCGAGACCCGTAATGCCAAGGCCAATGCGGCGTTTGGCTTTCGCCTCGTGGTCTTGTTCGGGCAGCGGAAAGCGCGAAATATCAATGACGTTATCCATCATCCTGACCGCTGTTGCAACCAGGCTTGAGAGCGCCTCCTCTTCAATGTGGGCGGCTTCGGTGAATGGTTCGGATACCAGACGGGCCAGATTGACCGAACCCAGCAGACACGCCCCGTACGGCGGCAACGGCTGTTCGCCGCATGGATTTGTGGCGTGAATGGTTTCGCAATAATTCAGCGGGTTCAGGCGGTTGATACGGTCGATGAAAATAACACCCGGTTCGGCGAAAGCGTAGGTGGCGCGCATGATCTTGTCCCACAGCTCGCGGGCCGGAAGGCTTTTATAGGTGACGCCGTTAAAGGTCAGCTCCCACGGCGCGTCTTCCTTGACGGCGCGCATCAGATCGTCGCTGACCAGCACCGACAGATTGAACATGCGCAGCCGCGCCGCTTCCTGTTTGGCCTCGATAAAGGCCTCGATATCGGGATGATCACAGGCCATCACCGCCATCATTGCGCCGCGCCGGGAACCGGCGCTCATGATGGTCCGGCACATGGCGTCCCAGACATCCATAAAGGTCAGTGGACCCGAAGCGTCAGCCCCGACCCCGTCAACCGGCGCGCCCTTGGGCCGCAGGGTCGAAAAATCATAACCGATGCCGCCACCCTGCTGCATGGTCAGGGCGGCTTCTTTCAGGGCCTCAAAAATACCGGCCATGTCATCGGGCACAGCGCCCATGACGAAGCAGTTGAACAGGGTCACATTGCGCTCCGCCCCGGCCCCCGAAACAATGCGCCCGGCGGGTAGAAACTTGAAATCGTCCATGGCTTCATAGAAACGCTGGCTCCACAGCCCGTGGTCGGCCTCCGGTGCTGCCAAAGCGCCGGCCAGCCGTTTCCAAGTGTCGGCGATGGTTTTGTCCACAGGCTGGCCGTCCGCTTTCTTCAAACGGTACTTCATGTCCCAAATGCGTTGCGAGATGGAGGCGACCTGAACCATGCCTGTTTTTATCCTTAAAGGTGTGGAATTTAGCTCTATAAACTAAGCCTTCAGGCCAAAACCGTCAAGTTTTGTTCCTGTTCTGTTTCTCCTCAGCTTTTCCCCAGACTTAAACATCGGCAAACCCAAGGGCTGCAAGGGACGATCGAGGTTATACACAATATCCACAAGGATGGCTGTCCACAGCTCTTCAGGAGCGGGCCTGGGCAGCCTCGGCAAGGAGCCGGTTGGTTGTTCCTTCAATGGCGTTTTCCAGTTCCGCCATGAAGGTTTTACGGTCCAGCCCCTGGGCCAGGGGGGGCAGGAATTCGATAATGATCGTGCCCGGCTTCTTGGCGAACGAGCGCCGCCCCCAGAACAGGCCGGAATTCAGGGCGACAGGAACGACGGGCACCTCTGTCTGCTTGTAAATGGCGGCGACACCAGGGTGATAAGGCAGTTTCTCGCCGGGATGGCTGCGGGTGCCTTCAGGGAAGATCACCAGCGGGCGACCGCTATCGACCACCGCGCGGCTATCGCGAACCATCTGTTTCAACGTCGAAGCGCCGCCGTCCCGGTCGATGGCGACCATGCCGCCCTTCCTGAGCATCCAGCCGTAAAAGGGGATCTGCAGTAATTGTTTCTTCAAAACATAGGAAGGATCATCGAGCAGCATGAAGAATATTCCGGTATCCCAGGCCGACTGATGCTTGGAAACAACCAGGGCCGGACCTTTCGGAATATTCTCGCGCCCGCGCACTTCAATGCGCAGGCCGACAACGGCTTTCAGGATCGCCATGGTCAGCACCATCCAGTAGCGAAAACCATGACTGACAATAGTCCGCGGCAGCGGCAGACTGAGCACCATGATGATGCAAAACAGGCCGGAAATACCGAAAAACAGGATATTGAAAATGACAGAGCGGATAAAAATCATCAACCTGTGGCCTTCCCTGCTCCCAGTTTTTCCCAGGCCTGACGAATCCAGGCAAACATGAACTTGTTATATTCGCGGGCAATCAGCCCCATCGTCCCGGGCCACGCCCACCAGCGTTCGACCTTGACGTGTTCGGGGAAAACCGGATGGGCGATAATGTCGATATCGGGCATGGCGTGATGAAATTCAAGCAGACTGCGCGGCATGTGATAGGAAGCGGTAACAAGCCGCATGGATTTGTATCCCCCAGTCTTGATCCAAAGCGCCGTTTCAGACGCGTTGCCCGTTGTATTTACCGCCGTGCCAATGCCGATGCGGGCTTCAAGTTCCTGCGGATTATGCTGGAATATCGTAAACAGGGTCTTCACATCAACACCCTGATAAACCCCCGAAATAAACAACCGATCTGCCATATTCTGTTGAAGTAGGTTCAACCCTTCATCAAGACGCCCGCTACCACCGGTGAGCACGACGATGGCATCGCTGCGACGCTCCGGCTCTTCAACGGCAAGGGGGATCGAATCGGCAAAACGAACCATCCCGGCCAGCCACAGCAGGGCCAGTCCGACAACAAGTTCGACCAACCGCCTGATCAGGCGTCCGCCGCGTCGTTGTAACTGAAATCCAGCCATATTCCTGCCCCGTCCCCATTGCCTTAAACTATAACATTCTGGCAAGTGTTCTCATCACTGTCAGCCGCGCCGATATCATGGCGATCAGGGCGACAACCACGGGCAAACAAGCCAAGACCGCCCAATGACCAAGCCCAAGTGAAAATTCAGGCAGCAATCCCGATTGCAGGGACCGGGCCAGGGTGCCGATCCCCCAAATTGTCGGCAATGCCAGCAACAATCCGAAAATACCACCCCGCAAACCCAGCATCAAGGCGCGGCTGGCAAACTGGCGGGCAATATATGAATCCTGGGCACCGATCAGATGCAGCACTTCTATGGCCTCGTGGTGAATGGCAAGGCCGGTGCGGGTGGCGAAAATGACCGTCGCGGTGGTCGCCATGGCGATGAACACGAGCACCGCCAGGGCTAGCGCCTTGACCGTTTGTATCAGGTTGATCAGGTGTTCGAGCCAGACCCCGTGATCGTCAACCACCGCCCCCGGCGCGACCACCTTCAGACGACGCTCAAGGGCAGCAATATTAATATCCGCGTCGGCATCCAGAGTTACATCAACCAGTCTTGGCAAGGGCAAGTCAGCGTCCAGCGCTTCACTTCCCAGCCATGGCTCAAGCAAGGCCATCAGCTTACCCTGGTCGAGGAATTTGGCGCTGCCGATCCCGGGGGTCGAATTCAGCACCTTCAGGACGGCCTCGATCTGTTTGTCGTCGTCCGCACCGCTAGGCGCCATCTGGACAGTCAGCGAACCGCTCATGCCGCGATCCCAGCGGGTGGCGATGTCATCAAGGGCCAGCAAACCGGCGAACGCCAGCACCGAGAGATAGACCATGAAGGCGATCAGCCAGGGTAGAAACCGGCCAAGCGAATCGCGCTCCAACTGAAGATCTGTACGGCGGGTAAACACCTAAGCAGCCTCACCGGGATGGATGTCAAGACGCCCCTCATCGAGCCTCAGGACGGAATGCCCCAGACGCTTGACCAGGGTTTCGTTATGCGTGGCAATGACCACTGTTGTGCCTAGCTTGTTAAGTTCCTCGAACAAATGCATCAGTCGCATCGCCATCTGATCATCAACGTTGCCGGTCGGTTCATCGGCGAGTAACAGTTTGGGGCGGGCAATGACCGCCCGGGCGATAGCCAGACGTTGCTGCTGTCCACCCGACAAGGTCGGCGGCCGGGCAGTCATATGATCGCGCAATCCAACCCAACTTAGTAATTCTTCCACGTTATGTTGAATTTCCGAGTTCCGGGTACCTGCGACCCTGAGCGGCAGGGCTACATTATCAAACGCCGAAAGGTGTCGCATCAGGCGGAATTCCTGGAATACAACCCCGACCCGCCTGCGCAGGGCCGGCAATTCGTGCCTTGACGTCGTTGCAATATCGCGACCGAACAGGGTGATCAGTCCGCGCGATGGTTTAAGCGCCATATACATAAGCTTCAGGAGCGACGATTTACCGGCGCCACTGGCGCCAACCAAAAAATGGAAAGAGCCCGGAGCCAGAGAAAACGAGATATCCTGAAGCACTTCGGGGCCAAGACCATATCTGAGACCTACATTTTCAAAGCGAATCACGCCGTCGTTCCTGGCCTGGTCATTTAGATTCTGAAATTCGGCGTCACAATGACACGCAGACGGCGTCCCGTCCAGAGCAGCGAAGCTGACAAAAAATACGACGATAGATAAAGTTAATCACCCTTCCACATCTTGACGTTGGACTCCTCCAATGCCTATAAACGACAGTACTTAAACACATATTGGCGCTCATGATTATCAGTTGCCCTAACTGCTCGACGACCTATAACGTCGATAACGCAACCCTGGGAAGCCAGGGCAAGTCGGTGCGGTGCTCCCATTGTGAGCACCAGTGGCACCAGCTACCTGTGCAACAGACACCAGCCAGACGCGCACCGGGTTACGCGGCCCAGGCCCAACCGGGCCAGATGATCGATCCGGCAATGTTACAAGCGCAAATCCAGGCGCAGATGCAAACCATGATGGCGATGGGCCAAATAGCGCAACCCCAACAGATGCAGCCGATGCCACAGCCCGTTGCAGCGCCTCCGCCTCCGCCTCCGCCACCTCCTCCTCCGCCACCACCACCGCCGGAACCGGAGCCCGAACCAGAGCCGGAACCAGAGCCCGAACCAGAGCCCGAACCAGAGCCGGAACCGGAACCAGAGCCGGAAGAAGAACCCCTGTCACAGGAAGAGCTCGACGACATGTTCGGCGAGGATTCCGATCCTGAGCCCTTTGGCTCAATGATGGACGGTGTCGACGACGACGAAGACGGAATGGAGGGAATCAACAGCCTCGACGACCTCGAAGACCCCGAACCGATTCCCGAATCGTTGATGAGTTACGAAAGCGACGATGATGATGAAGACGAAGATGATGAGGAGGACGATGAGGGTGGCGGCCTGCCAATTGGCCTTATCCTTGGTGTCTTCTTCCTGTTCCTGATTGTTGGCACGCTGGCCGGTGGTTTCTTCGCCCGTGACATGGTTCAGGAAATGGTCCCCCAGACGAAGCCGCTATATGAGATGATCGGCCTGGGCGAACCGCTGGGAACCGGCCTCGACATTCAGGATGTCAGATCACAACGTGGAACCGAAGGCGAGGTTGACGTGCTGATCATCACCGGCACGGTCGCTAACATCACCGACACGCCAAAAGATGTTCCGCTGATCCGTATTTCGCTTTTCAATGGCGACAATGAAGAAGTGCAGTTTCTGAACCTGGAACCGGAACATGGGCAAATCCCGGCTGGTGAGAAAATTGAATTCAAGGGCTCGATCATGGACCCGGCAGCAACAGCGCGGCGCATGGAAGTCACCTTCACCGAACCTGAAATGAAGCCCGAGGGCTAAGAAGCGCACTAATCCGGATTGTTTGAAAGCCAGGCCGGGAAAGCTTCGAGATTGATCAGATCATCAACCTCCAGACGTCGGCGGATCACCGAAAATTCCTTCTCACGAACCAGCACTTCAGGCACCATGGCCCGTGTGTTGTAGCTTGACGCCATCGCCGCCCCGTAGGCCCCGGCTGTACGGATAACCAGCAAATCACCGGCGGCAAGGGCCGGTAATTTCCGGTCGATACAGAATGTATCGCCGGTTTCGCAAATCGGCCCCACCACATCGTAGGCCAACAAGGGTGCTTTGTTATCGGCCTCAATGGCTGGGACAATTTCATGAAAGGCATCATAAAGCGATGGCCTGGTCAGATCGTTCATGGCCGCATCAACAATGGCAAAGTTGCGGGTCGCGCCCTCTTTGATATAAATCACCCGGGTCACCAGCACCCCGGCGTTACCGGCGATAACGCGGCCCGGCTCGAACAGGAGCTGGCCGTCAAAGTCAGCAAAAACCTCGCGTACGATTTCCCCGTATTCGGCAGGTCCCGGCAGCAGCCCCGCAGAATCCCCGTAGGAAATACCAAGCCCGCCACCCAGATCAAGACGCTCGACGTTCAGGCCATCGGCCCGCAACATGGCGACAATATCGCGGACCCGCAAATAGGCATCCCTGAACGGCGCCGTATCCGTAAGCTGGGAACCGATGTGAACGGCCAGCCCGACCGGGCGAATTCCGGCCATTGTCGTGGCTTTCCTGTAAACTTCATGAACGCCGGTCCACTCAATACCAAACTTGTTTTCGGCCTTGCCCGTCGAAATTTTTGCGTGGGTACGGGCATCAATATCCGGATTAACGCGAAACGCCACAGCCGCCTCAAGGCCAAGAGACCGGGCAATGGTACTTAAGGCTTCAAGTTCGGGTTCGGATTCTACATTGATTTGCATAATCCCGGCCTTCAGGGCATCGGTCAGTTCGCGCACGGTTTTACCGACGCCGGAAAAGACGATCTTGTCAGCAGGAATTCCCGCCGCCAGGGCACGCTTCAACTCGCCACCCGAAACCACATCGGCACCGGCACCCAAACGAGCCAGGGTGCGAACCACGGCAATGTTCGAGTTGGCCTTGACCGAATAGCAAACCATCGTATCCATGCCATCAAAAGCCCCGGCGAAAACTTTGTAGTGGCGCTCAAGGGTGGCGGTTGAATAGGCATAGAACGGCGTCCCGACCTCTTCAGCGATCGCTTCCAAGGAAACGCCCTCGGCCAAAAGCACGCCATCACGGTATTGAAAATGATCCATTCTACGGGGCCGGGTAACTGCGCGGATATTCTGAATCATCCGGGCGGTCCGGCGACCCCTTGCGGCCACAAGCTGCCAATGGTGAGGCAATGGCAATGATCAGAGCCAAAACGAGCAGGTGCTGAAACAGCTTCATTGACTTAAATGTCATGTCAAAAACCTCTTCCTGGCAGCGGTGCAGGCGGCTCTTACATTAGCCGGGGCTGTGCCGCCTTCACTGGTCCGGCTGGCGACTGAATTTTCAACACCAAGGACGGCAAAAACAGCATCCGTAATAGCAGCTTCAACGGACTGCATGTCGGCCAGTTTCAAGTCTTCAAGGCCGCAGTCTTTGTCTTCTGCCATTTTTACCAGTTGTCCGGTAATGTGGTGGGCCTGACGAAACGGAATCCCTGCCACCCTGACCAGCCAATCGGCAAGATCGGTCGCGGTGGTAAAACCCTTGCCCGCATCGTCCTTCAGACGCCGGGTATCAAATTCAGCATCGTTCAACATACCTGCCATGGCGGCAACGCAAAGCTCCAGAGTGTCAGTGGCGTCAAACACCGGCTCCTTGTCTTCCTGCATATCCTTGCCGTAAGCCAGCGGAAGTCCCTTAAGGACAATAAGCAGCGTGTTTAAAGATCCGATCACCCGTCCGGCCTTGCCCCGAACCAGTTCGGCGGCATCGGGATTGCGCTTTTGTGGCATGATGGAACTGCCCGAAGAAAATTGATCGGATATTTTAACGAAGCCAAATTGCGGCGCGCTCCACAGCACGATCTCCTCAGCCAGGCGTGACAGGTGGACGGCCAAAAGCGAACCTGCGGCCAAAAACTCGACGGCAAAATCCCGGTCGGAAACAGCGTCCAGTGAATTGGCCGCAGGACGCGCGAAGCCAAGTGCTTTGGCCGTCATTTGCCGGTCAACAGGAAACGATGTTCCAGCCAGGGCTGCCGCCCCCAATGGGCATTCGTTAAGACGCTTGCGGCAATCGGCAAAGCGGCCCCGGTCACGGCCCAACATTTCAACGTAAGCCAGCATGTGATGGCCCAGCGTCACCGGCTGTGCCGCCTGCAAGTGCGTGAACCCGGGCATCACCGTGCCCGCGTGCGCCTCGGCGATGTCGATCAGAATGCCCTGAAAAGCCTTTAGCCCCGCATCAATCCCGTCGATGGCGTCGCGTACCCAAAGTCTGAAGTCCGTCGCCACCTGATCATTGCGCGAGCGCGCCGTATGAAGACGGCCCGCCGCCTCGCCAATGATTTCAGAAAGCCGGTTTTCGATATTCATATGAATATCTTCAAGGGCGGCGTTGAAAACAAACGTCCCCGCTTCAATTTCCCCGACAATAGCGGTTAGGCCTTCTGCAATGTCCTGGCCATCGACCGGGCTTAAAATCCCCTGGGCAACCAGCATATCGGCATGGGCGCGAGAACCTGCAATGTCGTGCAGGAAAAGCCGCTTGTCGAAATCGATAGAGGCATTGATCGCTTCCATCATGGAAGACGGGCCCGCATCAAAGCGTCCGCCCCAGATCGTGCTGGAGCCGACTCCCGGCTGTTCGTTCGCTGCTTGTGGGTTCGAAGGCTTCTTTGTCACCACTGGACCTCACACCAAAAATACTCTAAATCAAAACCGACCATGAACTTATACCCTCGCAGCCAAAACAAAGCGCCAAAAAGCTCCTTCTCAAGGTTGCAGATAACATTTGCACTGGCATTGTTGGTGATTGTCTCCATATCGCCGCGTCATGCAAGTGCTGAGGCAGATAAATGCAGCAATCCCGGTCCCGGTTTAGCAAATTTCTGGCCCGAAGTTCCACCCCGTCCGTCCCCAGTATACCCCTTTTTTGATTCCCAGGACGCTGAATTGACCATTTCGGATTTCAAGGGACAGGGCGTGGTTTTGAATTTCTGGGCCACCTGGTGCGTGCCCTGCATCAAGGAAATGCCCGCCCTTGTGCATCTCAAGGAGCTTCTGTCGGAAGACAACATCACCGTGCTGGCGCTGTCCGAAGATCGCGGCGGGACCAAAAAAGTGATCCCTTTTTTTAAGAAACTTGGTATCGAAGGCCTGGACGTGCTGATTGATAAACGCGGCAAGGTCGCCCGTAAATCGGGGGTTCGCGGCCTACCAGTCACCATTCTTATCGACGCCGAAGGGCTTGAGCGGGGTCGCGTTACCGGCATCGCCCAGTGGGATAACCCGGATGTTGTCGATTTTGTCCGCCGTTGCATTGGTCCCAAAAATACCCTCTGACATGACCGGAATAAGTAAAACTCCTTTCCAGATAAGGCTTATTAACGTTAAAAGGAAGCCTACGGGGGGAATAGAGCTAGATGAACAAGAGCAAAAGCTCCGCCAAAGGAGCCGGAAGAATATCCAATAACAAGACCCGCAAATCCAGGCAGGGCAGAGCGGAAACGCCCCTTGGGTTGCCTGATGCCGTTCTGGAAAACCCGGAACTTCTGCGTCAGATCATCGACTGCCTGCCAATCGGGTTCGCCCTTTTCGATCCGCAAGACCGCCTGATCGCCTATAACGATGAGTTCAGACGTCTTTCCAGCCTTAGCAAGAAGATTCTCGATAGTAATCTGACATTCGAGGAAATGGTGCGTCAGACCATTATCAAGAAAAAAGTTGTGTACACCGACAAGAATGAACACCAGTGGATCAAAAAACGTCTGGCGGCCCACCGCAATCCGGGCCCCCCTCTTGAAGCCAGTTTTAAAAACAAGGGATATATTTCTATTCGCGAGAGTCGCACCCGTTCAGGCTATACCATCTCCACCTATGAAGATATCAGCGAACTGAAAAACCGGGAAGCGCGGCTGATCGAAAGCACCAGACTTTCCACGGCGGCCCAAGAACGTCTGCAAGACGCCATAGAGAGTATTTCGGAAGGATTTGCTCTTTTTGACGCGCAAAGCCGTCTTGTTCTTTGCAACAGCCATTATGTAAACCAGATCGTCGGAATCTCGAAATGCGCCAAACCTGGCGTTACCCGCCGCGCCTTAACGAGGGCCGTCGCTGATCACAAATTCAAGGGGCTGTCAAAGAAGCTAAAGAACGATTGGATCAAGGCGCGTATCGCACACAACAATGTACCAGGGGTCTTGCATGAAACGTGTTTCCCGGATGGACGCTGGTTTTCCTCTCAGGACTTCCTGACCAACGATGGCGGGCGCGTTTGTTTGTATGCCGATATAACAGAGCAGAAAGAGACTGAACTGGCTCTCCGGAAAAGCGAGCAACGCTTTCTACAGGCTATTGAAAGCATGCCTGATGGTTTTGTTATTTATGATCAGAATGATCGTCTGGTTCTTTGCAACAGTCGCTACAAGAAGCACGCCAAAAAGGCCCTTCCCTATTTTGTTCCCGGTCAAACTTATAAAAATATCCTCAATGCGTTTGCAAAATACAATATGTCCAATCTTTCCAGGACAGAGAAAAATTTGTGGATTCAAAGCCGCCTGAAACGACACAAGAGTCCTGATCCAACACCGGAAGTTCTTTATGAAAATGGACGCTGGATTCGCTACAGCGATTACAAGACCTCCGAAGGTATGTTGGTCAGCCTGTTGACAGATGTAACCGAAATAAAAAATCACGAACAGGCCGTTGTGGACAGTGAAGCACGTCTCGAAGCCACCCATAACCAGCTCCTCGCCGCTATTGAAAGCATGTCAGAAACCTTCGTCATGTTTGACGCGGATGAAAAACTGGTGATGCACAATTCCCTTTACGCTGAAACCTATAAAATGGCACCCAAAGTACTGACACCGGGGATTACCTTAAGTGACAGCATACGCATTCTCGCAAAAAACCGCGCTTATGCAGATTTTGAGGGAGGCCTGGGTGCCTACATCAAAAATCGTCTGAAAAAATTAAGAACGCCTGGCACCCATGAGCAACAACTTTCGGATGGAAGCTGGTGGCTTGTAAAAACAAACCGCACCCCTGAAGGCGGTATCGTCATTGTTCGCGAAAACATTACAGAAATGAAAAATGCCGTCGATGCCATTCAGGCCAGCGAAGCTGCCCTGCGTCAGGTCATGGATAATGTCCTCGATGGCATCATCACCATCTGTGAAGAAGGCATTGTTTCCACATTTAACCCGGCCGCCGAAAAGATATTCGGCTTCAAGGCGAAAGAGGTTATTGGAAAAAATATCAAGATGCTGATGCCGCAACCCTTCAAACGCGAACATGATGGTTATCTGAGCCGCTACAAAAAGACCAAGGCCCCCCGCATCATCGGCATGGGCCGCGAAGTTCAGGGGAAACGCAAGGATGGTTCTGTCTTTCCCATGGAACTGGCCATCAGTGAGCACACGATGAATGGGCTACCGGTCTTTACCGGCGTTATCCGCGACATCACCAAACGCAAAATTGCCCAGGATGCCCTGCGTGAAAGCGAAGAGCGTTACGCGCTGGCCATCAAGGGTGTCAATGAAGGCATTTGGGATTGGGATATTAAATCCAATTATCTTTTCGTTTCAGAGCGTCTTGAGGAACTTGTCGGTGTCGACATGATCAATAAACTGAAATCCAATAATAATATCGTCACAGAAGATTTTATTTTTTCCGAGATACACCCAGACGACAAAGCGACTTACAAAGACAACCTTCGCCGCCATCTGAAGGGCGAAATTCCACTGTTTAATTGTGAATTCAGGGTGACCCGTCTGGACAAGAAAAGACGCTGGATCAGAAATCGTGGTCAGGCGCTGTTTGATTCTTCTGGCCGGGCCTATCGCATGACCGGTTCCATGGACGACATCACCGAACGCAAGCTGGCCGAAGAAGGCCATATTAAAGCCAAGAACATGGCCGAAATTGCCAGCCGCACCAAAACCGAATTCCTGGCCAATGTTTCACACGAACTGCGGACCCCCTTAAACGCGATTATCGGTTTCTCTGACCTGATGAAAGCAGAAATCTTCGGCCCCCTCGGTCATTCAAAATATATTGATTACGCGAACACCATCAGTGATTCAGGGCAACATCTGCTGGCCATCATCAACGATATCCTTGATGTCTCGCGGGTTGAGGTCGGGGAGCTTGAATTCAAACCCGAGAAAGTCACCCTGTTGCCGATTTTTGATTCCAGCTTGCGACTGGTTAAGGAACGGGCCAACCATGGCGGTGTCTTGCTAAAACGCAACATCCAAAAAAACCTGCCCGGTGTAATGGGCGACCCGCGACGCCTGAAACAGGTTTTGCTGAATTTGCTTTCGAACGCGGTCAAATTCACACCCAAAGGCGGTTCAGTAACCCTGAAAGCCTATCAGACGAAAACAGGAACGCTGATCATTTCCGTCACAGATACCGGCATTGGCATGAAGGCCTCCGATATTCCCAAGGTGATGACGCCATTCGTTCAGGTCGACAGCAGGCTATCGCGCAGATACGAGGGTATTGGCCTCGGCTTGCCGCTCAGCGAAACCCTGATCAGGCAGCACGGTGCCACCATAAAAATAAGGAGCAAACCCGCTAAAGGCACAACGGTTTCTTTGTCGTTCCCTGCCGGCACACTGACGGGGCAACCCGGACGCCCTGGGGGGGGAAAATAATGAAGATGTTCCGGTCCGTTGCCGCTTTGGTCATGGCCCTGACATTGAACGGCTTGCTTGGGGCCTGTGCCGCAAAACCTACGGTTTGGCAAAAATCGAATGTTCAGGTCGACGAGCAACGTGCCGCCCTGGCCCAATGCCAGGCCCACGCTACCCGCGAAGCCGACCGGGCCTACCCGCCCACGCAGGCCGCCCCCGTCGGCCCCGGTTGCGGGGGCCAAACGACCTACCAAAAAAACGTGGATCCCTATCAGGTGGAAAAAAGGGGGGGGGATCTTCTCCCCCGCTGCATGAAGCTAAAAGGCTCCCGTCGGTTCCCCGCCACTAACTAGGCAGCGCGCTGGTGATCATCGTTTACCGCATCGGCCTTTGACAACCCGTCAACGCCAGAACCCAAAAACGGGGATGAAGTGAGATGGCGCACAGGATAGTAGCCCTTTTCAATGGCCGAAATGTCGGAACGGCCAAGACCAATATCAGCCAACATACGATCATCAAATGCAGCCAGTTCCCTGGCCGCCTGACGATTTTTGCGGGTCTCTAACCATTTATCCAACCATCCGGCGAACACATCCATAAGACGGACACGCGGAAAGGACTTCTCGATGATCAACGGAATCTCATCGCGTGTGATGCCAATATCGGCAAGCATGTGGTCATTCAAGCCATGCATTTCGCGTGACAGCTTGGCGCGTTTAAACAAGGCGCTAAACGACGGCGCTGCCGTGCGGGGTTTATCATCATTAATGTACTTCATCGGCCTGATCCTATAACCATCATGTTGCTTACGAGAATAAGTCTAGAATAATTCGCAAAAAAAATAAGCGTTATTGCTGCAGTGCAGCATTGCGCTAAACGCATAGCAAATATTGATTTAAAAAGACCCCGTTAACCAAATAGCAACCCGCCCAAGCCATTGTTTCCATGTTATATAATTTGTGATTCGCAAATGGCGCTATCGTTGAGCGCGCATTTTTTTGGACAAAATCTCGTGTTTTCAAGAGAAATACCGGCCATGCCAAGCGACGACAAAACGAACCCGCACTGGGCAATGACGGCAACTGGAAAGTTTCATCGGTTGCTTATCACCGATCCGGAAAAGCTTGGCCTTAACGGGGCCAGCGGTATTTTCGTGCTCTGGCACGGTGGGCTGAAGCCAAAATGGATCTTTGTCGATAAAAGCCGTGATCTTGGTCATGATCTGGACGCTTATCTCGACGATGAAGACGTTATGAGGTACGAGAGTCGTGGCGGTGTTTTCGTGAGCTGGGCGATGATTCGGCCAGAATACCAGGACGGTGTCCTGAAATATCTTCTGGAAACCATGGACACATTGATTGACAACCCCAAGCCACCAGGAAAAGACGTCACGGCGCTTCCTGTCATGGCCCCGGGTGAAGTTGCAAAAGGCTAGAGTTCGTTAGCGCTTTCGACAATTCCGGCAATATCATCGATGATCACCCCAAGATCAAAATCCTTGGGCGTATAGACCCGCGCAATCCCCTTTTCGAGCAGCACCCTGGCGTCACTCTCTGGTATAATGCCGCCAACGATCACCGGCACGTCTTCAAGACCGGCCCGCTTTACCCCCGCC
>JACKQG010004993.1_pt1 | contig 14980 bp, 14 predicted proteins | sample 8237621 | NCBI WGS metagenome assembly JACKQG01 (sample SAMN15677084, study PRJNA649215) | marine metagenome | biome: marine; feature: Black Sea; material: saline water; isolation source: suspended particulate matter (SPM) from the Black Sea western gyre | collected 2013-06-09/2013-06-10 | depth... | reverse complement strand
TTCAACGACAGAAGCAGGGAAGAGTTTATACCACAACCTACTTCACCACTACCATTTTCCTCGTCGCCCTAAACTCCCCTGCCTGCAAAGTGTAGTAATACACGCCGGATGAGACCTTTTCGCCTAAGCTGTCTCGACCATCCCAGTAGGCGGCGCGGTCTTTGGTGGTATAGATGCCAGCGTTCCTATTGCCTAATGTGATGGTACGAATGAGTTGACCTTTGGTATCGTAGATGCTGATGATAACAGGTGCATCTTGCGCTAATTTGAAAGGTAGCCAAGTTTCGGGGTTGAATGGGTTGGGGTAGTTTTGCAATAAGACGGATTGTTTAGGCAAGGAAAGGCGCAAGGGTATAATGAGCGGAAAAGCGGTGATGTCGTCAGGTGTGAGCGTATAGATGACTGGCTCTATGGTAAATCTATGGTTTGCATCCTGCGCTGTAATCGAAAACTTATCGTAAGTCTGCGTCAGAAATGCTTCTTGAGGTGCGACAAAGGTTGCGACGTAATTACCCAAACCAGCTAATGTCCCAGTTACATCGTCAACCGTTTGACCCGTCCGCAGATGACGAATTGTCACGGCGATTCCATTCAAAGCCTCACCGGTCTCTCGTTGTCTAACGTTGCCTGTGACGACAAAGATGGATGTGCTTTGATTGTCAGAAGATAACATCAGCGGCATCAACGACGGCGCAGCATTTTCATCGTCAGAGAATTTCGCTTCAAACTCCACTTCTTGGTCTGCTTTCATCACGACAATATATCCCTCATTTGCCTTGACAGTCGTATTCGCCGGAGAATCATCTGGGAAAGTCGGTAGGTAGGAGATAAATTTATCCTGTGTGTAATCATATCGAATAATCATGGCTAAATTGTCCTTCCCAATATGCTCGGCTAAGTCGCTCATTCGCAAGCCTTCTTCGGCTTTCACAGGCAACGAGATAACATTGATGCCCTTATGCAATGTTAAGGTAACGGTAGCGGGTTTTACATCAATAGCTTTAGTTGGCGTCACATCGATTATGGTCATCTTCGCCTCCACCTCAGCAGCGGTTAATGTATGTCTGCTCTGCCCCACCAGCTTCCCAGAAGCATCTTTGACTGTAATGAGAATCTCATCACCTGCTTTAGCGACAGTCTTTTGCATCTCGAAAAACGTCACCGAATACTGCCCTTTACCTACTGTCTTTCCCGTTGTATCCGTCGAAGTTCGCCTTTGAGTGATAATGTTGACCTCAACATGCAAGCCATCTTCCGCAACCTCTTGAGTTGGTCTGTATACTGTGCCAGTAATCACAAGTGTGTTAGTGACTGGCGATGGCTGACAAGGTTCACAAGGCTCACAACTCGCCGTCGCGGTAAATACTACCGGGTCTAAACCTTTGACACTGGCGGTAACATTATAATCACCCGGTTGCAGACCTAAAGTTAGCACTGTTTGAGCTTCCCCATCCTCATTAGTCGTTGCTTGAGTTTGCTTCACACTTGCGCCTTCACTGGGTTCAAAGTTCACTGCTACACCTTCCATCGGTTTACTCTTCTGGTCGAGGACACGAACTACCAATGGATTAGGTAAAGTGCTACTGACATTTCCGCTTTGATTATCGCCTGATACTTTTCCCAATGTTGTAGGTACTGGCATAATGCTTTGGTCATAATAGAAAGCCCCTATATCCGCCCTCGTACCATCTGTGTCATTAGGACTGTTCGGGTCACCAGCGTCGATACAAGGGGAGCCTGCTTGTAAGTGGTAATCCCTGTTATCCGGGTCAACAAATAGCGGGTCAGCATTGATGTTGCTTTCGCCTGGCCAGCCGCCTTGAACATCGGAGTAGGTGACGTAGATAGTTGCACGATAAAGCTCAATTTCTGGAGAAGTATTCCCCCAAAGAATGGTATTGAGTACCGTTGGCGTAGCAGAAGTACCGGAATAAATTGCGCCTCCACTTCCAGTTGTAGTGTTAAAACAGATGGTATTATTTATAATCTTTGGTGAGGAATAAACACCAATCCCTCCCCCACCAAGCTCGGTAGCTGAATTCCAAATGATAGTGTTGTTGCTTATTATCTGAACAACAGACAATCCACCAGCGCAATAAATTCCAGCACCATTCTGAGCCGTATTATTCATGATGATATTACCGTCTATCTCTGATGCTCCGTTGCATTTTATTCCCCCGCCATCATTCTGCGTGATGATATTATTTTTAATAAGTGAGCTACCGACATCGCAGTTAATCCCACGACCTGAATTTCCCATAATAATGTTATTGATTATGGTTGGAGAAGCGTTGGCCTGGCACCAAATAGCATAGTCACCAGCACCAGTAATAGTAAATCCATCAACAACCGATAATCTTCCTTCACCGCTATTAAAAATGAACACAGATGTATGGGCATTCTCACCATCAATAATGGTGTATTCCGGTCCATTCTCAGACCGTACTTCAATGATCTTGCTCCCAAAATTCAGACCCCTATCCTTATAAATTCCATTAGCAACCAGCACGGTGTCGCCATGTTGTGCGGCATCAATCCCCGCTTGAATAGTAGGATAGTCACCCGGCACACGGATAATATCGCTCAATGCTATGCTTGCTATCAGCATCATGGCAATTATGAGACTAAACGCTAACAATCTTTTCATGTGTCAAGACCTCCTATGTTTGAGCTTGTCATTTCGCTTTACGACGACGCTTAACGCAGATTCCCAATAGTCCCAATAATCCGCAGCTCATAAGGATAATGGTAGACGGTTCGGGGATGGGGTCTAGTGTAACACCCTGTGTAGCATAGTAAATTTCATCGTCACTTCCATCGTCTCCATACCAAGCAATTTTATCATCGTAGAGGGAAGGGTTGTAATTATTATTGTAATCCGACACTTGAGTAATGCTACTCCCGTCCCAGTAGTAGATTGCAGAGCCACTATAACCAAAGCAATTCCATGCAATTTTACCATTGTAGAGGGAGGGGTATCTATCAGCAAAGATGTTATTTGTCACTTGGATAATGTTACTCCCATCCCAGTAATAGATTTCATCGTCATTTCCATTGTCATTAGACCAAGCAATTTTACCATTGTAGAGGGAAGGGTATCTATCAGCAAAGATGTTATTTGTCACTTGGGTAATGTTACTCCCATCCCAGTAATAGATTTCATCATCATTTCCATCTGAGCCAGACCAAGCAATTTTGCCATTGTAGAGAGAGGGATAAGGATTATCAGCAAAGATGTTATTCGTCACTTGAGTAATATTACTCCCATCCCAGTAGTAGATTTCATAATCATTACCATCATACCCACGCCAAGCGATGTTACCATCGTAGAGAGAAGGTTCTAAATCATTAGTGTTGTTGTTTGTCACTTGGGTAATATTGTTACCATCCCAGTAGTAGATTTCCGTGTCATTTCCATCCCATCCGTACCAAGCGATAGTACCATTGTAGAGAGAGGGATTGTAATTACGAATGCTACTGCTCAGTTGGATAATGTTGCTGCCATCCCAGTAGTAGATTTTATCATTACTCTCCCAAGCAATTTTACCATCGTGGAGGGAGGGAAGATAATCATTGGCACCGTTGTCTGTCAGTTGATGGGTAGTAAAAGGCACAGCATATCCGCTACTACTGACTACAACAGAGATGCCCAATACAAATAGAATCAAAATTAGTCCCTTCAAAATAAATCACCTCCCTATATCACCCCTGCTGAACTTGATAAAATTCCAGTCATCATCATTCTACCAAATCCCTGAGACTTGTCAAGATTTTTGCATCAATGTCATGTGCAATCCCGTCGATGTTCTTAGCATGGTTCTGACGCGCTGTGGCGTCCACAGACAAGCGTTTGGGTGGTGGTATAGGTTAGGGTAGTCGAAAGGATGATATGCGCTTATTCTGGCGCATTTGGGGGTTTACAACAACCGTTGTCAAAAGGCAAAAATTTTTAGACATCGACGCTATTTTTTCCTTGCGACATAATGCAACTTATGTCATAATTATTATAGGAGATGAGAAAAATGGAACAGGACTTGAAACATTTTCTGCAAGACCTCCGATTTTCGGGAAAAGCAGAGAACACTATCGAGACATATCGACTACAATTGCAACGATATTTAGCTTTTCTTGCGCAAAGGGGAATTGACTACAAAGAAGTGACGAACAACGAAGTGAAAGAATTCCGCAATTATCTTGCCAAGCAGGGACGGGCACCGGCGACAATTAACCTCGCCATTTCTGCGATAAGAGCTTTCTATGAGTTCTTCGTTTCCGAAGGCATGATACAGGGCAACCCAGTATCAAAACGACTGAATGTGAAAGAACCAGAACATCTGCCAGCTTTTCTGACGGAAGAGGAAGAGACCATCGCACTTGAATGGTTGCGTCAGAATACCCCAGACCACATCGCCTTTGCCTTCGAGACCATGAGGGCAACTGGCATACGAGTTTCTGAAGCTGCCGCGCTTACTGGCAATGACATCTTTCGTCTTGATGGGAAAGTATTCTTACGTGTTCGGTCGGGAAAAGGCAAGAAGGAAAGATACGCGCCGGTGCTTTCAGCTTCGGTCGCACAAAAGTTATTGGAACAAGCCCAAGAACGCCACAACGAGTTGCTTTTCGGCGTGAAAGATACCACGTTGAAAAACTATGCTATCAGATGTAGACATGCCACTGGCATAGACTTTCACTCACACCGCTTGCGACATACAACCGCAACACGTTTATTAGCCGATGGCGTGGCGCTGGATGTCATTCAAGAGGTCTTGGGACATAGCGATATTTCAACCACAAGACGCTACGCAACCACTCTGCCACAGAAAGTGATGGCACTGGCGGCAAATGTAAGTGAGTAACATATTAGCGCACTAGGGTCGCTCCCGAAAAGCGAAATATCCCGGTCCGCCTGTGCGCTATAAAATTCGGGATGCTACAGGAGGCAGGAGATGAAAAGGCAACCCTATTTTTTTCAACTTTATAACCTGCACTTGTCTGGAGAAATACCACCTACACAAGTAGAGAAGCAAGCGCTGGCTAAGGTAGTATACTGGCACTGCAATTTCAACCCTTTAGCACCATCAGATGGAAATTCATATCCTCCCACTGGGGCTATTAGTGTTCGAGATGGAGATTCACAGGTAGCTCTATTTCAAATCACACAAGATAATTTGCAATACTGCCATCCTAATGACACTTCAAAAGAACCTTTAAAAGACTGGTGGCAAGAGGATTATCAGTCATTTATCAATGAGTACAAACACTTACGGGCTTTTGTTGATGGCTACATCGAAGGAGAAATTCAACGCACTGATTTGGAGTGGTTGGACGAAGCAATAGGTAATATCACTCGTAAGCTATACTACTTTTACAACGCTGAACCAAAGATTCCTTTACCCGTAGGTCCCTTTTTCTCAACTATACCTGTTGGTAAGAAATTTAATCTCAAGCATTTCACTTTCTTTACAAATCCTAAATATTCTGCTTTGCAAACGCCAACAAAAAAAATGTTTTCAAAGGTGTACTTAGAGCTCACAGACATTCTGGAAAATCCACAAACCATCCGACAATGTAAAGCGCCAAAGACGCAAAAATCATCTGCGTGCCAAAACATTTTCATACCCTATGAGAAAGGCAAAGAACAGCTATATTGTTCACCGAAATGCACTAACAGAGTAAGGCGGCGGAAATATTACAAAAAACACCAAAAATAACGTAACGGTTTAAGAGTGATATATAGGGGGTTAAATAGTATCGTTTTTTGCTAAGAACCCAGTCATAATCAGGGGTTGAGGCATTTTTCTTCTTGACACTTCAACTTAAAGATGATACCCTATAAGTAACATTAAAGGAGGAGGTGAAAAGTCAATGACAACGCGGTTGCGTGAAATTAGGAAACAGCGCGGTGTGACCCAATTCGAGTTGAGCAAATTCATCAATGTTCATCCGCAACGAATTTCAGAAGTGGAGCATGGCAAAGGAGACATTAAATTCAAGCAAGCGATTAAAGCAGCGGAATTCCTGAATGTGAGTTTGGACGAATTGGCAGGAATAATATAATAAGGTTCCAAAGCCGTTGAAGCGATCGGTAGATAAAAATAAAGCCGACGCAAATGCTGGCAATGCAGGCGGCGGCTAATGGTATACGATTTACATTATCCCTTCAAGTACAGCATCTTAACGCCGCACTTGAAGCAATAACGGCGCACAGATGGCTGATATTTGTTGAGGGGATTGTCATTCTGCCAATATTATACATCAAAAACTTTAGGAAAATCAAGCTTTAAATGAACCTACCGCGAGAATGGCGGAATGGAGGAGGTGTTAATGATGAACCAACAGATCGGCTTTGAGATACGCCAAATTCAAGAAGACTTCAAGTGTGATGAATTGGCAGCCGTGAACATACTCTTACAGTTAATCGCACAGGATGAATTTGAAAACATCACCGAATTTGGGGCAGAAACTTTGCCCCAAGCGGCATAAAATCTTACGCCGCTATAAATCTTGACACGAAGGGAGGTGAAAAACAAATGTCACTCCGAATTCAGAAATCCACATTCGAGATGCACCCGGAAGGCTTTTTTGAGGCCGAAGTGGTCAGTATCGAACAGGAAGAATCAGAGTACGGTTCGCGCATCAAAATGATCCTGGAAACCGACCGAATAGGAGAGAATGGAAGTCCACTGAACATATGGCATTACTGTTCTCCGAAACTGTCGAAAAAGAGCAAGCTGGCGCAGACCGTAACAGGGATACTCGGATGTAAGTTTGATGAACTTGACGATGATTTTGATCTTGAAAGTCTGATTGGGAAACAAACCAGAATCACCGTCAAGCACACTGAATCTCAATCCACCGGCAACCAATTTGCCAAGATTGAGAGCTTCTTACCGATGAACGGAAATAGCCAACAACAACCAACAACTGCCATCGTTGATGCAAGCAACGAAGCAAAAGAAGCCGCTGTTGAAGATGACATTCCCTTTTAGGGAATAATGAACCCAAAAAATGCCTACTAGGGTGACGACCCGAACCGGGCAGGACGCCGCTAACCCCGTTCCTGCCCTTGTAGGCTTTTAGAACAAAAGGGTTAGCGGGGGTTAGATATGAAACCCAACAATTTTAACCACCTACATTACGATGTGAATACATGGGAAGATTACAAGTGGGTGCAAATTGCCAAGCAATATTCAAACAACAAATGGACACCATGGACCTGGACAACGGTCGATAAATTAGCTGAGTTCAGAAAACAGCGCAAGAGTACACTAATTTTTCATACCATCGGTCATTTCATTGAACCCGACAAGGAAGCCCCGCAACTGTGCGATCTGTGCTTTGAATGCGATGTAGGTGGCGATACTAAAGTTGAACAACAACAGAATTTTAAGCGGATGCAAAACACCGTTGACGAACTATATAGTTTCTTTGCCGACTTAGGCATCGAAGATGGTCAAATACGATTCTTTTTCACCGGTGGACGGTCTATTCATGTTGTAGTCATGCACCAACCGTTCGGAGTAGAACCGATGGTAAGGTTAAATGATGTCATGAAGCATATCGCAAAATATCTCAATGATGGTCTACTTTATGAAGATGTGTACCATCCGCTGGACGAAAGTCTTTACAGCAACCCCAAGATGTTCAGAATGCCAAATTCATACTATCCTAAGTATGACGCATGGAAAATAGAAATATCGCCGAAAGAAATCAATCTATCCGAAAGTGAACTACGAAAACTGGCAAGAAAGCCGAGACCACCGTTGTATGACCTTTCCGAGATACCGACAGAACCTATCCCCGACGCTTTAGAGTGGTATCAAGAACGTGTGCAAGAGTTTGAGGAATTGCAAAAGGAACGTGAACACATACCCGTCAAACCAAAAGCACTCAAGGAATTGGAAGGTATCCCCGCTTGTATAGCAGACCTTAGAGGCGACGGTATTAAACAAGAAGGCACTCGAAACAAAGCTACAATGCTTGATGCTACATTCTGCTACGCCACAGGTGTGTCGCAAGACGAAGCGTTTACGACCATCAATGAGTGGGTTCAAGCTATCCCGGACCACCTAACAGGATGCAGGCGTGGAAGACAACGGGAAATATCGACAAGAGGTGTCGTCAAACATATTTACGAGCATCCCAAAAACTACAAATTCGCCTGCGGATACGCTCAGGCGCTTGACTTGGAATGTGATAAAGAAGTATGTCCGCTGTATAACAAGAAATCATTTGCTAAATGGAATAAGCGCGTCAAGATAATCCCAAACTTTACCCCAACATATTCAAGGGTACTTGTACCGATTGATGAACTGAGAAAGGCTTTAGCAGAGAAAGTCTCACAGAATGGTTGTGATTTACTTTTTCACGCGGCACCGGGAAGCGGTAAGACTGAGACGGCACTCCGAGCTTTGGATACAAAGGGAAATATCCTTTATGCGGCATCGCGACGTGATCTGTTAGATGCACCGATGAACTTAATCACTCATAGCGCATGTGAACTTATCAAACCGCGAGAGCCAGTTGGCAACAAGCCACACCAAGATGACCCGCCCGAAGTCAAAGAGGCTTACGAAGCATCAGCACTTTGTAAGTATTACAAACACGCGAACGCGCTGGCTGCCAAACGTTGGAATGTCGTTAAAATGTTATGTTCAAGAAAGTGTGATATTGGGATGGATAGATGTCCATACTGGCGTCAATTCAAAGTCTGGGGTTCATCGCTTGTAACACATCAAATCTTGTCCATTCCGTATCACATGGAGAATTTAATCGGTGACAATAATCCGACCATTGTCTTTGATGAACCGAATCCGACAACACTCATTGAACAGGTGAACATTACCGCAAAGGTGCTGACTGAAGAGATAGCACGACGGAATAATCAAGACCTTGTGAAGTTTTTGGAAGTCATTAGAAGTGTGGTAGAAAATCACAATAATGGAACATGCGCAAATGGCAAGGAAGTTATCCAAAAGGTTATTGACGCTTACGATGGCGACTTTGAGAAGTTGCTTGATGCAGTTATAGGATGGATGTCAGTTAAAGATGATTATGTTGAGATACAAGTTTCTAGCATTTCAGCACAATCCACCGACCAAGCGTGGCTAATTATCGTTGAGGGAATGGAATACTGGATACCGCGACAACTATGCTTTGAAGCTGAATTGACCATCGAACGCAAGACGCTAATGATACCTTACTGGCTGGCAGACCAAAAGAGCATCCCTTATGACTTAACAGAGCCTAAAGAGACCGAACCTAAAGAAGGTGAAATCCCGTTGAACTTCCTCAACGACTTGGCAACGGTTCTATTCGATGAATACCAGAAGTATAAGCGCCAGACCGATTACAACAGTATGCTTGCATTGACCGAGACGGGACTTAAACAGAAATGTCTGCGACTGAATTTGCGGAAGCATTTACGGATTAGCAAATGCCGGTTGATCTTGCTGGACGCGTTCGGAGATGCCGAATTATTGAGTAAGCTAACTTTCCGCCAAATCGAAGCGTGGACTATGCCAATGGCAATTGATGCTGAAATAATTCAAATTACCGATGGCTACTATGGCATCTTGACCATGTGGCAAAAGCGGGCGGAAAAAGAAGGTGGAGGCATTCCAAAAAGGTCATTAACACGACTTATTAAAGCCGCTAAGAGTATCGCCGCACAAGACCCCGAAGGTACTTTAATAATTACTTGGAAGTTAATCCACCAGCACATTGAGAAGCTACAAGCCGAAGGCAAGTTCGACAACAGAGTAGCTCTTGACCATTTCGGGAATGTCGAAGGCTCAAACAAATATGAACATTTAAGGCAGGTTATTATCATCGGAGCCCCAAGCATTCAACCCGATGAGTTGTTACAGATGGCTCATTGCATCTGGCACGATGACTCAGAACCCATCAATGACGAAATGGTAAAAGATGGCAACTGGCGAGAGTATCAGTGGCAAGATGACGACGGAAACGGGCGCGCTGTGGAGGTGAGAGAATACAAAGACAAAAGGCTAAATCTCTTGTTGAAAACATATCGTGAGTATGAGATCGCGCAAGCCGCGCACCGAATCAGACCGCTATTATACCCCGGCGAGCGGAAAATATGGCTACTAACGAATTTGCCAATCGACGAGCTGCCGCCGACGAAGTTGACCACGTTGGACGAAATTATAGCCGAGACCGACCCAAAGTTTTTGGCATTTGTTGAAATCGTGAAACGTATAGTCGCAGAAGTGACGGGCGTTTGGGGTGAGTTGTTAGTCAAAAATTCGGAATGCAATCAATGTAATAGTATATATAATCTATTACAAACGTTGCATTCCGAAAATTTTAGTCGAAGGACTATTCTTTATTGGTTACAACGTGCTGTCAAACAACTTGACTACGAATCAACTACTATTGCAATCGGCGGCAATGTTCGGTTGAAAGTCTACCACGATGGCAACTTGAACCAGAACAAAATACGCAAGCTATATCATGAATTGAAAGGGGGTGACGGGGACTGACGCTTGAACTCTTTTGATTGATGATGTGAACCATTTCCACAATTTAAGAGTTTAACAAATAATGCGCCAAAGATGAACACAATTATAGTGAAAGGATTTTGTTATGGCAGATGATAAATTGATTGATGAAGAAGCTGAAAGCCTCCCAAAAGAAGCTAAGGTAACTTACACCAAATCACCCGATTATAAACTTGTCTATGTTAATGGTGTTTATGGTGGAATTACAGGCAAAGGAGAACTGAGATTCGATTTCTTTCAAGAATTTCACCCATATCCAGAAGAAGAAATACTTGAAATAACTGATGATGGTAAATTAGGCGCACCTGAGCCTGAAGATTCGGAACAATTCGAGTTAATTAGGGAAAAACAGATTGGTATTGTTATGTCAATGGGTTTTGCACAATCTCTACTTCAATGGCTAAAAGACAAGGTAGAGACTTATGAAAAGATAAAAACTGAATTGGGAGGTGGAATAGGTGGATTGGATGAGAACACTTAATTTGCAACATTCTACTCTTTATGGACGACTTCTTCCACCAACGATTGAGGGGAAAGCCATTTCTAATAGCACACCTTATGAGGTGAATGACCCTTATGAGTTGAACGACCCGGAGGAATCTTTTCCAGAGATGAGGATATCCGGGGCTTCAGACATGGCTAAAACACAAAATGACAGCATTGTTATCTATGTTATACAAAGAGTACAGAAAAAAGACTTTGGGGAGTTTTCCATGCTAGAGTTTCCTACGCTTGAATCAGTTAAATTTCGGTCTGCTTACAAGGAAATTACTGAAAAAGATATAAAGGTCGAAGAGATTCCTCCATCTTTGCAGAAGTGCTTCAGGACATCTCAATCATTGAGCGGAAAAGAATTTATAAAACTGCCTGAAAATGTTAGGACTGCATATTTTATGTCACAGAAGTCGCCGGACAATGTTATTTGGGATAAGATTAAGAAACGGCTTTCTAGCTATGAAAACAAGTATGAGATGTCGTCCGAAGAGTTCTACTGCAAGCATCATAACAGTGAAAGTTTGTACAAAGGTAGCCCCGAACAAGTCGATGATTTTCTTTTGTGGCATAGTGATTATAGAAGGTATCTGGAGTTGAAAGATGTCATTAGATGATCAACTGATATGCAACCGTGCTACTTATCTTATTGAGAAAATATTTAAGGAATTAGAAGTGGTGGGGCAGATAGTTGCAGGTAAAACGGAAGAGTGGTCGCCTGATTTTATTGATTTTGTTGACAACAAACGCTTCACTACATCATGGCTGCAACTCGCTGATAATAGTAGAATTCATTTATTTGAACGATACGATATTGTCAATCGTAACCTTAAAAGTCATTATTGTTATCGCTTCATCGCTTCAAATGGACAGGAAATTTTTCGAGCAGATAATAGCGAACACCACGATGTACGAACCTCTCCACACCACATCCATGATTTTCGCTTTGGTAGTGAAAAGATAAAAGAATTCTATAAACAAGATTCAAGCAATCCTGATATTACCGAATTTTTTGCACATCTGCGTGGGGAACGTAGATGAATTATACTATCCAAAATATCAGCCCTGCTGAACCGAAGCCCTACGTTATCGTAGGTGGTTGATGTAGGAACAGTGGGGCTGTTTTTTTATCCGCAATCAGACGTTGAATTGTCGTGCCGGCACGACAATCTAACATGGTCTCACCATGGCGATATATGGAATTTTACAACAAAGCCGTGTCAAATCGGTCATTGGTGACCGATTTAGCAAATTATTCAATAATGAATAATTTGACCCCATTACCCAATTATATAGAAACATACGAAAAACTGGAAAGAACACATTTGCAACTAATTGCAAATTTGACACCTACGCAAGCATACCGAAAAATGGCAAGAAATTGCCGATTTGAAGCTAATTGCTTTGTCAAAAACGAATCTAACTTCGTTTTTGGTTTTGGACGTACTATGTCGGTGGGAGACTAGACATATCCAAATGCGTCATTACTGACGTATTTGGTTTCAATTGTACTTATGTCGGTGGGAAACGAAAACTCCTTGCATGATGAAAGGGGTTTTACATTAGCAGATAGCCGAAGGATAAACAAGCGTATAACACGCATCACAATTAAGGCGGTGGCAATTTATGGCTGATACAATGATAGCAGTTAGGCTAACATCAGAACAAAAAGAACGTCTCGAACAACTTGCATCCCAAAGAAACCAGACGGTATCTGACGTTATACGGTCTTGGATAGACGGCAACGACAGCGTTTCGGGCATTCCACCAGACTTGCGGGAACAAATACGAACCGAAGCCCAACGGCGCAAGCAAAGTGAAGCTAATGTTATAGCGAAGGCGTTGGATTTTGCTTTTAATAATCTTCGCGCAGGCGTCCTTTGGCAGTGGTAGCTTGTTGATATTCTTCCTTCACCAACTCCAAAGCAACGTCTCTTCCGATACTGAAAAGCTCTCGCATTCGCTTGATATACTCTCGTGCTATCTGCTGTGGGTGCATTTCGTCAATATACTTCTTCTCGCCGTCAATCCAGAGGAACTCGCGGGTTAATTTGCCCTCCAGTTGTTCTTGAAGTTGAGCTTGAACATTCAAATTGGCACTGCGCTGGATTGGGATATGCAATCCTGTGATTTCAAGCAAGGTCGCCAAGCATTTGGTGTCGCCTTCTTCGACCTTCTCCAACAACTTCCGCGCGGCGAAATCAACTTTGCCTGCCAGTTCATCACGAACAGCTTCACGTAACACCATTTGAAACTCAGGCTTTTTACGCAGTTCCCACAAGTGTTGTCTGCTGACACCAGCACGCTTGGCTAATTCAGTTTCAGTTAAACCTTCGCTGAGGTTTTCGACTATTGCGGTTATAGCTCGTTTTTGCTTTTCTGTCATGTTTTGCAAGGGATATTCGGTCATATTTCATCACCGTACAAATTATACTTGCTAATCAGCGTAATGTCAAGTGAGTGTTGCTATTTTGTAGCGGTTGTGGTAAGTTGATTTGAGATTCTTAGATTGAATTGGAGGAGTAAAATGCAATTCAAAGTTATATACTTCTGCATTGGATGTGTACTTGTAGGATTTTTAGCTTGCTGTGAATGTACTTTGGAAGAGGATAAAGATGATGATAAGATTGATGGTATTAGGTACTCAGGTATCACACAAACAGATGAGGAAGGGCATTTTCTTTCTATCGATCCTGATGATTGGCGGGATGATGGTTCTATAAAAAACTGTTATGCTTATCCTAATCCTACTGGATATTACACAAACGTTCAGTGGAAATGCTCGGAGCCATTGGTTTGGGCGGTAATACGCAATTCAAAAGGGGAGTACATAAGAAAATGTGATGCCAAAAGTTTAGCGGCTGCAGTGGGTGGCACAATTGAAGGGGAATCGGTTGTTGTGAATGGAGGAGGTTGGGAGTGTACAGGTGTCTGGTCAGGTGGTATACATTCACGCCTACTTTTCCTTGATTTTAGAATAGTAGAAAAACTTATTCCGTCCGAACCTCATTTTTTATACAAACAATTACCGCAGGGAATTTATAGAGTATTCATCTATGCTACAGATAATGAGGTTACATACAAACAACTCAGAGATCTTGGAGAAGCTCATGTGTCAAGAGATAAATACAGTGTGGTTTACGGCGATATACAATTTGACCCAGGACCTCCAGCAAAGATTGAGCGAACAGACCCTCCTGACGGTGGCGAAATGCCCCCAAACGGTAGACTCAAAATGTTTTTTGACGCCCCAATTATAGATGGCACTGTTAATGATTTCCATTGGCATATCAGATCTCAGGGACCCAGTCGGAAATATTGGGAATGGAGTGCTGTAAATCTACCGCAGGGAGCGCAAACATTAAAAATTAAGTGGCAAAACTATGATGGCACTGAAGGTTCACACTCAATTTCTGTTACAGTAAAATGAGTGCCGGCTCAGGAAGTGATTGAAGCATATACGACGTTAATTTTGTGTAGTGGGTTTCAGAGCGTTTCCGCCCCAGAAAAAGCGGGTGGGGGTTTTGAAATTCGCTTGCCAGACGCCCCAGACGCAACGTCAACGACGTTTGGGTATTGCTGATAGTATCTACATAGGGCAAGGGCAAGAATGCGGTTGTCGTCGTTGTTGGCTTGCGCTCTACCGTTAGCTTTTTCCCCACCCACCAGAACCTTTTGCTTCCGTTCGGATGTTTGCGGTCCCCGCTACCACCTACCCAGCGGGAAAAACCCCGAACCCGTTTTCCCGCACCCTTTCCCCGCCGCTGGTTTGTTCTTCGATGAACGTAAACAACAAAAATACCGCTTGCGCCTTTGAACGTCATAAACACAGTGGGGATGCAATGCAAAGCGTTTGGCGTGACAAGAGCGTTGTAGAGAAAAAGACTTTGCTGGTGAAAAGAAAAAAGACTTTGGTGACTACGGCATCAATGAAAATTATCTTGACATATACAATGTATTATGTT
>JACKQG010004992.1_pt1 | contig 14983 bp, 6 predicted proteins | sample 8237621 | NCBI WGS metagenome assembly JACKQG01 (sample SAMN15677084, study PRJNA649215) | marine metagenome | biome: marine; feature: Black Sea; material: saline water; isolation source: suspended particulate matter (SPM) from the Black Sea western gyre | collected 2013-06-09/2013-06-10 | depth... | reverse complement strand
TGAGCCATAGATACAAGATCCATCGCCACAGTCAAATTCACCATCAGCACAGCCTTCAGGTTCACTGCCACCATCGCCTCCACCACATATACAACACATTTCACCAGAAACAAAATCATCATCATCATAACCATCACACCAAGATGGAAAGTTATTATAAGCAGCACATCCGTCACCATATGGATCAGTCGCGCCATTATCAGTATCAACACAGTCACGATTCTCAACTGGATTATCTAAAGGTTGGATGTTTTTCAATTCGGCCCATTTCTTTTCATAATAATAAAGATTGGCTTTTTCTTGAGCTTCCGTTGCAGCTACTTTCTTATCATATTTCACAGCATTCGCTTTTCTCTCAGCCTGCGTTGCAGCTACTTTCTTATCATATTTATAAGCATTCTCTTTTATTTGAACTTCCAGCGAAGTCGGTACGCTTTGAGCTTTCATTGTAGCGATTTTCTTAGCATTCTGATAAGCTGTCACTTTCTGTTGAGTTTTAATTTCAACTTGAATTATAGTTTTTTCTTTGATTGCTTGATTTTTATCTGCAGCCATTCCAATGGCCCACATACACAAACAAGTTACTATTATTTTAGTTATTAGATTGGATTTCATTACTCCTCCTGTTTTTAGTTAATATAAGAAATTCGTTTTCTTAATATATCAATTTTCAAAACTACTTACAATTTCGTTCAAGGAATTTCGGTAGAGTTAGTCTACCTAAATGTGATCTGCATCACGGAAATAAAATTTGTTGTAGAAAACAAACTTTCAGGGGTTAGTTCCTCCATTTCCTCCTAATAAAGCATGGACAATATAGTAAACCTTTAATTTAAGATGCAAACAATAATAGTCGTGAAAGTAAAAAAAAATTATTTTTATTACTTCTCAACAGTCATTAAACTACTTCTCAACAGTCATTAAACTACAACTATTTATAACGATAAAAATAAGTTTTATATTGGTTCAAAAAATATTATTGGTATAGAACTATCCACCACAATTACCTGCAAGTACACAGTTGGCGAGAGTTACGATATCTAGGACATTATAGCCCCCATCGCCATTCAAATCACCTGCACAGCCATTTTCTAGCTCTGCACAGTTACCTGCAAGTACACAGTTGGCCAGGGTTACAATATCTAGTACATTCCAACCACCATCACCATTAAGGTCACCCAACTCGCCGCATTCTTCACCACCCCCTTCTTGGACTATTAATACTTGATTCGGTTGAACATTAGTTAATTCATCAACTGTACCGCTGGGCCATTTAATAATAATAGACTCAATTACACTGGAATGTCGGAGACCAAATGATAGAGTTAAACTACTTTGAGAACTATAGCTCTCCCCGCAAATTACATCCTGAATATGAGTAACACCTAAGTTAGAAACTTCAATGCGGCTACCAATCCCATTGCGGTTGGATTCAACTCCCTCCAGCTTAACTTTAATCCAGTTATTTATTTCAGATGTCTCCTCAGAATAATTATTTCGGTATAATCGGGAATAGTTTGAAGCTGGAGAAATTGGGTCCATTTCATTCACTTCATAGATATCAATCAACCCATCATTATTAATATCTCCGATTGCTGAACCCGTAGTCAAATAAGGACCTTCTAATCCAGATTGACCTGAAATATCTACAAATTGTCCATCCCCCTGATTTTGGAATAATACATTATTTGTCGGGAGCACATCTGATTGACCTCCATTCCAGCTACATCCTAAGGAACCATCGTTCCCAGTACCTGAAATACAACTTGCAGCTACAAAAAGATCAATTAAACCATCATTATTATGATCAATAAAATTAGCTCCCCAACAGATCAAATTAACTAGAAGACCCAGTTCCTCAGCAACATCAGTAAACGTGCCATCACCATTATTGCGCATCAAAGCATTACCCCAATCAAGATTGGTGATATAAATATCTAAATAGCCATTGTTATCATAATCACCTGCAGCTAAACCCATCGAGCTGAATGCTAGATCCATATTGGATTCTTCGGAAATATCAGTAAAAGTACCATCACCATTATTTCTATAAAAAATATTTCCGACATCCATATCATTACCAATATAAATATCCGGCCAGAGATCATTATTATAATCAAAGGAAATCACTACCAAACCCATTTTATCTATATGGCCATCTACCCCTGCTATTTGTGTTACATCTGAAAAAGTACCATCTCCATTATTCCGGTAAAGGATATTCAACTCTTCCAGCAGTCTATTTACCATATACAGATCTAGGTCGCCATCTCTATCATAATCCAGCCAACAGCCTGCACGGGATGATTCAAAATAGATACTCATACCTGCTTCTTCAGTGACCAGGCTATAGGTATTATCTCCATCATTGTGGTACAAATTTGATAGTCCTTGCCAGTTTACAACAAAAATATCTTCATGCCCATCATTATCATAATCAGCCACTAATATATTTATTGATTCAATATTTTCATCTCCTAAACCAATTAATTCAGCTACTTCTTCAAATGTTTCATTTCCCAAGTTATGAAATACTTTCAGTGCCTCTCCATTCGGGGTAGCAACAAAAACATCTATGTATCCATCCTGATCAAAATCTGCCATTGTAGCCCCAGCACCAAAGAAGCTATATTGGGGGCGATATACAGCTGTCCCCGATTGATCAGTAATATCTTCAAATAACTGACCAGTTAGTTGATTATAACCTATAATAATTAATAGAATTATTTTTATCATTCTTTAAGTCCTTATAATTAATAAAACCAATTTTTAAATAAATTAGGTTTTACAATTAAATATCAAAAGAGTCCTAGTACACATTCTTAAAATTAATCTCAAAATATTAATATAATTCGTGATGAACATCAACTTTAACTTCAATATTGTTTCTAAAACAGCTCTATTTTGAGGGAAAATAAATAAACTACAATAAACAATTTCTAAAAAACAAAACTACCTTTTTACAGTTTAGAAATCGTTAACGGGATAGGTGCCTTCAGGAATAATTTTAATTTTCTGTATATTGAATGAGCTACCATTATAGGGTTCATGATTATCCTGGTCAGATAGATCATCCACAGCTGCATAGATATATTCACCTTTTGGATCCACTACAAGCCCATGTGACCCTAGCAAGCCAGCTACTTGATAATAATTTGTCTGAAGTTGTGTAGTTATACTAAATTCAACAATAAACATTCCATTGTCATCTACATCAGTAGGAGAGATATAAATATGCTCTCCCACCGCATCATATGCAACCGCCAAAGGAGCAGAACCCACATCTAGATTACTGATATGATCTAGATTATCAAAATCATAAACTGGAGCATGATCTATTTCTAACCCATCTACTGGATCTGTTCCACTCAAGGCAACAACGACCCCAAAATTACTGATATATTCTAAATCATGAAATAAATCAATTGTTTTAGCAGTTTGAGCATTGTTAATCCTGTTACTCAGGCCTACATCATCAATATCATAGCGATGTAATCGATTTGGAGCTAGGGTTTTATCTAAGATATACACATAGAATTCATCTTGGGACATGCTCAATAATCCTGCATGTTGCACATTATCAATTTCCGTTGGTTTAACCGCAAACATATTTGACTCTAATACAGTAATTTCTGGATATATAAAATCTGGATCTTCTGAGTATGAACAAGAAGTATTATTACCATACCAAACACCATCCTGATCTGCCCACCAGGCATGAACATAGGTCTTATTATAAGTGGGATTGGTAGATAGAAATGATACAATCAATTGACAAGTGACTGATAAATATTCAATATCGAAAACAGAATCTTCTTCTAGATTAAGGGATCCTTCGAGTTTCATGGTTGCCATATTAATAACAGAGACACTAGAGCCACCCAATAATCCTACAAACAAATAACGACCATCAGCAGTCATTTCGAGAGAGGTAGGCTCCGACCCTACCCATACCGTATTTTTAATATACATTTCATCTGTGGATACATCAATAATTAAGACTCGGTTGTTACCTTTATCTGCAACGATTAATGTATTTGAATCATTGGTAACATAAAGATCTGTGAGTTGGGATCCAATATTTAGCACATTATGATCAGGGTATTCAAAATATTGTACAATTTCATCCGAGCTGCAGGCGGTTAAAACAATAAATGAATAAATGATAATTTTAATATTGAAATTCATTTCAATGGCCAATCATAAAATAAGTTTAAACGAAGAAATCCATCGGGTACTAATTGTGATTCATTTACATCATAATAGATGGTCAACGGGAATTCAACATCAAGAATAAAGTTATTTAAAAATCTGATACCAAAGCCAGGGACTGCATAGGCCCATTTACCACCCCTCTGGCTTTCCGGTTCGCCATATTGATGCGTATCTCTTTTAGTGAAAACTGTCTCCAAACCAGCCTTAATAAATAGGGCATCTGATTTATCATAGTTTACAGAAATACGGCTATGGAATTCATTTCCATACTTATATCCTCTTATATTTTCATAAATAGATAGCCTGGAAAACAAACTACCCGATAATAACCATTTTCCACTTGGATAGCCCACGAATAATGAAAACAATGGATCAACCGTACCAGAACCAACCTGCAATGTTTCTGAAATTACTTTATCATCTTCATCTAAATCGGTTACACTCCCATTTGCAAGTTTCACCCCACTTGCAAAGGTTGCCAATATTTGGTCATCAAAGAAATAATCACTATACTTAAAGAGAAGGATTACATCGGAAAACCCATTTGTTTCTCGTATATAAGTACCCTCTGATTCAGGAACAATACTTATTTTTGAATTGACAATTCTTCGCCATGGCAAAACCGTTTCAACTGAAAATTTGTCTGTAATACTGTAGTTTAAAAATAGGGTGGTAATTTCGCTGGTGGTTCGTTCATTACTGGGGTTTGAAATTGGTTGAGTTCCATTTCCAACATCTTGAAGATATTCAAATTCATAACTGGAACCCAGTAATAATTTTCCAGCTTGACTTGAATTACGCTCCATAGAACTACCGACCGGTAGTACAGGCCTCCGTCAGGAAACCTGCGTCCGTGCAATATTAGATACAAAAACAATTATCAATATCAACAGGAGACTACTATTTCGTAACATCTTTTTCAATTTCATTAATTTACTTTAATTCAATTATATAGGTTAAAAATAAACGGTGAATTTAACAATTAATTTAGTTATTAATAAAAATGATTCTACAGTATTAATAATATTAGTCTAAAAATATCAACCAAATAAATATTTAAATCAAAGAGAAACTGGGAGTGTATAGTTTATTTAATCTATAAACAACACTGCCGCAGTAATAATACTGCGGCAGTGTTAATTTAACAATTAGAATTTGTTTTATTTAATCAGTAATAATTTCTGAGTACTTACAAATCCTGCAGTTTCGGCTCTTACCAGGTACATGCCACTCACCTGGTCTGAAGCATCCCATGTTAATGTATAACTTCCTGCATTCATATAACCTTCAGCCAGGGTTGATACAGACTGACCCATTAGGTTATAAACTGCCACATTTACATTACCAGCATCTGAAATGTCCAGAGCAATACTGGTTGATGGGTTAAATGGATTTGGATAAGCAGCACCAAGCGTAAACACAGCAGGTGTTACTACATCAATCTCATCCGAACCATTAACCACCATTATATCAGCGATTTCAAATTCACCAGAATAGGTGAATAATTCATCGGTCTCTGGAACCACCACGATAAGTGTTGTGTGATTACCGGAAGTACGATATTCTGATACCATTGCTTTGTCAGTTAAATCAATTGAGAAGTTTTTCCCATGATTTAATGTCATTTGTACCGCGCCAATAAAGCCATCTGCATGAAGTTTTAATGAACCAGGGGTCATTAGAATTTCTGCAGAGGATGCATCTGAAGCACGACCATCCAGTATCATGTTCACAATTACAATAATATCCTGAACATTTACTGCATCATCACCATTTACATCAGCAGCAGCAGAATAATTGCCATCAAGAATCATGTTTACAATTACAATGATATCCTGAACATTGATAGATCCATCGCCATTCACATCACCAGGCATTCCACCATCACTAATGCTTCCATCTACACCCATTGCAGGGATAGAGGTACCAGAAGTGCTTGAACATACCACATCAGTGAAGTGTAGCGCAACTACATCACCAGCACTTAATTCAGAACTGAGTTCGTAGGTTAATACTGCAAACTGTGTAGCCATATCGGTAGCAGGTAAAGCTGCTCCAGATATACTAAAGAATACACCAGTTACATCACCATCAGAATCATTAGAGCTTGCCATGAAAACATCGTCATCAGCATCATAAGCAACTGCTGTTGCAACATCTGGATCATCACTTATAGTGAATTGAATTCCAGCAACATCTTGATTTGATTCATAGGATAATGATACATACGCCATACCATTGGATACAGTAGCATCGCCTGCAATGATATACACATCCGGATCTTCAAGTGGACAATCGGCTGCATTACAGGCCATTGAGCCATCTGAACATTCGACAGATGGACCATCACCATCACATTCACCACATTCATCATTTTCAGCACAACTACCATCATCCATGGTTGCATCTGGGTCATAGTTACAGGCATCCATATCCATACAACCATAAGTATCACCAGGGTCACCACAACCAGGATCTTCTTCTGGACAGTCACCACCGTCACAGTCATAGCAGGTTAGGTCAGCGCCATAGGCTTGATCGTTACAATCAGCAAAACCATCACCAATCCAGCTTTCAGGCCAGCATTCACCAGTTCCATCACAATCTACAACTTCACCGGCATCACAGGTACCAGGTTCGTTGCAATCAGATGGGCAAGTTTCCCAAGTTTCATCACCATTACAAGAACCATCACCGCATTCAGGTTCACCATCACCCGGGCAAGCACATCCTGAGCAATCCCATGAATAATTAGATTCTAAGGTTGCACAATCAATACCGTATTCATCCCAAGCAGTATCACAGCATTCGCTGCCATAAGGAGTGAAATCATAGAGACAATCTTCACAGTCTTCACTGCCACCGCCTGTACCGCCACCGCCTTCACAGTCACCGCCATCATTATCATAACAGGTTAAATCACAGCCATAAGCCTGATCTTCACAATCTGCAAAACCATCGCCAATCCAACTTTCAGGGCAACAGTCACCATCACCGGAGCAGTCATCTACCGTTCCAGCTTCACAGCCTCCATCAGTACCTCCGTCACCACCATCACCGCCACCGCCTTCACAGTCGCCGCCATCATTGTCATAACAGGTAAGGTCACAACCATAAGCCTGGTCTTCACAATCTTCAAAACCATCACCAATCCAGCTTTCAGGACAGCAGTCACCATCACCAGAGCAGTCATCAACTTCTCCAGCACCACAACTTCCACCAGTACCGCCGTCACCACCGCCATTATCTCCTGGGCAAGCACAACCTGAGCAATCCCAATAGTAATTAGATTCTAAAGTTGCACAATCAATTCCATATTCATCCCAGGCAGTATCACAACATTCACTGCCATAAGGTGTGAAGTCATAATCACAGTCATTACAATCTTCACTGCCACCACCTGTACCACCGCCACCTTCACAGTCACCGCCATCATTATCATAACAGGTTAAATCACAGCCATAAGCCTGATCTTCACAATCTGCAAAACCATCGCCAATCCAACTTTCAGGGCAACAGTCACCATCACCGGAGCAGTCATCTACCGTTCCAGCTTCACAGCCTCCATCAGTACCTCCGTCACCACCATCACCGCCACCACCTTCACAGTCGCCGCCATCATTGTCATAGCAGGTTAAATCACAGCCATAAGCCTGGTCTTCACAGTCTGCCCAGCCATCACCAATCCATGATTCTGGACAGCAATCATCATCGGCACAGTCAGTTACATAACCATCATCACATTCACCTGGTGCATTGCAATCAGATGGACAGGTTTCATAGGTTTCGTCACCATTACATGATCCGTCACCACATACAGGGTCACCATCACCCGGGCAAGCACATCCTGAGCAATCCCATGAGTAATTAGATTCTAATGTAGCACAATCAATACCATATTCATCCCATGCAGTATCACAGCATTCGCTGCCATAAGGGGTAAAATCATAATCACATGATTCACAGTCTGCGCTGCCGCCGCCAGTTCCACCGTCGCCGCCGCCTTCACAGTCACCACCGTCATTGTCATAACAGGTAAGGTCACAACCATAAGCCTGGTCTTCACAATCTGCAAAACCGTCACCAATCCAGCTTTCTGGACAACAATCTTCATCAGCGCAATCATCAACATATCCTGCTTCACAATGATCCCGGTTATTAGATTGATTATTTATAAGGTTATGAGATTCTTTAATTTTATTTGCAAATGAATTTTTTTGAGCAGGACTGTGTTTATATTTCATTAAACCGGAAATAGAAAGATTATTCATATTTTTATAATTTTTCTTTAGTCCACTTTGTTTTACTTCAAGTGATTCATTTATCTTATTTACAATTGAGTTTCTTGCAGAAACACCAATAGATTCAATTTGCTTTGAATCCATATTATTTTCAATTGACAAAACATTGTCAGTATTAATCGTTTTCTTTGTAACTCCTTCAGAACTTGCTAAAAGCATCGATCCTAAAAAGATTACAGAAAGGATTGTTGATATTCTATTATACATTATTGTCTCCTAGTTTAATTATTAATTTCCCTGTTAAAAGGGTATTTCACTTGCAAAAATCTAATAAATATTTTTCATGCCCTCAAAATTTTTAAGTGTAAAAATATGTAACAAGATTAATTTGATTATGTAACATTGGATATTAAATAGAGATTGGTAATTTTATTTCTGAGTCTATAAGAAGATACACCTATTAGAAGAGAGCAAAGATGCAGAGTGAAAGGAAATTAAGTTCCTAATTTTGTGAATTATGGAGTTCAATGAATTGTTAGTTTATTAATAATCTTTATTCACTATTCATGAAGGTCCTTAGTTCCTAAGAAGCTTTAAAGTGGTGTTACCTATGTATTAATTCTACAAAAACTTACCTCCTACTTCTAACCCCTATTCCCTATCTCCGGCCCCCTTTCTCCTATTTGTTGACCTATTGCACAAAATTAAACCTCCATGACCAATTAAATTTGTACATACTGTAACGATTAGTTACTTTGCTAGAAAGAAAAATACAAATAAATTCATATATGGTTAATATATCTAAAATTATAATATTGACACTGTTAAGTAGCTTATGGGCTGAATTTCATCCAGAAAATGGAGCAGCATTCAATTATACCCAAATTTATTTCCAATGGGATCAAATACCCAATGCTGAATGGTATAACCTGTCATTAATAAATGTAGATTCAGGAGATGAATATGAGGTGCAAACTCAATCCAATTCTAATTTAGTTTTAGATTTTATTCAATGGAATTCCACATTTTTATGGGATGTAACTGCGATAAATGTAAATGGAGAATATTTTTATACAAGTGAAAATCGAACTTTTTCAATCAATCATTTACCTGATTATTTCCCCAGTACCGATAATCTATTTATAGATGAAACTCTATATCAGGATGGAGTAACTGTAATGGATATTGAATCCCTGAATTTTTCAGGAGGGGTAAATCGATTCGGCATCCCTATCTGGTTTGTAGATAAGAACTTATTTGACATTAGATTCACATTCACCCATTTTCTGCCAAATGGTAATGTTATCGGTTTTGAACCTGACAAAGGATACGAAATTGATCTAAATGGAAATAGAATCTTTGAAATCCCCGATGGTTACAGCTTACATCACGATTTTATTAAAACATCCAGAAATACTTACTTTTTGATTTCTGCTACTGTAGAAGATCAATACTGTCCAGAAGAATGCAATGAAATGCTCCCTGATGAAATTCCCTGGCAGGGTGATACATTCAGGGAATTTGATCAGGATGGCAATGAAATATGGAGTTGGAATACATTTGATTATTTTGACTCCACAGAATACAACCCCTATTATGTTCAAATATATGCGGGGAATTATGAAATGGACTGGACCCATTCCAACTCAGTTGCTTATGATGAAAATACAGAATCCGTCTTTATATCTGTCCGAAATCTATCTTGGATAACAAAAATTGACTATGCCAGCAAAGATCTAATTTGGAATTTGGGGCAGACGGAATTTATGAACGAAATCTATTTTGAGGAAGACTTAAATTTTTCACAGCAGCATTCTGTGCAGGTATTGGATAATGGCAATCTCCTGTTTTTTGATAATCATCGATATCTTATTCCTGAATTGTCCCGCTGTATGGAACTATCTTATGACGAGTCAGATTACAGTGTTGAAATTGTATGGGAATATCAATTACCAGAAAACATGTTTTCTGGATCTAGAGGAGAATGTGATCGTTTAGAAAATGGTAATACCTTAATCACGGCAGGTAGATCAGGACATATATTAGAAGTTACTCCTGATCATGAAATTGCCTGGCATTTAGAGTTTGATAATGGAGAAATATTTACTTCAAGCTATCGAAGTGAGCGCATTCCAAATCTTCATCCTATTGCATTTTCGCTGAGTATGAATGAGTACGCAGGTGATGTGGAAAATCCCTTTGTAGAGCCAATAAATGGGGTTATAACAGCCAATATTCATAATTCAGGCTGGAGTGGAGGTTGGTACATTTTTAGCCTTCAGGATGCATCCAGTGTTGAAATTATATCTGACAGTGTTTTTGTACAGCCTTTTGAAGATGTATTATTAAATATAGATGTAAATGGGCTCCCTTCTTCTACGTATAGCTTGGAAGTCTACCCGGATCATGCACCAGATAAGCTCCAGACTTTTGAATTCAGCCTGCATGGCTCAATATTGCTAGGCGATTTGAACAGTGATGGAGATTTGAACGTACTGGATATTGTTATTTTGGCAAATTTGATTTTGAACAGTAATAATTCCAACCCGACTGGCGATTTAAATAATGACGGCTCACAGAATATTTTGGATATTGTGTTATTGGTAAATATTATTTTGGAGGGATCTTAAACAATTATGAAACAATTAATCATAATCTTTCTATTTTCACTAGTAATGCTCAATGCACAGGTTTATGATGGATATACTCTATATACTCCCATGAGTGCAACGGATAATAATGCAACCACCTATCTCATGAATAATGACTATGATATTTTACATACATGGACTCATGATCAAGGACCTGCAAGCATGCCTTACCTCCTGCCTGATAGTACGGTCATTTATCCCTACCGAGTACCTTTTCCAACTATGTCGTCAGGAGGTGTTGGAGGCGGAATTCAAAAACAATCATGGGATGGTGAAATTCTTTGGGAATACGAATTTGCCAATGATCAATATCAACATCACCATGATGTGGAACCCCTACCCAATGGGAATATTCTCATCATTGTTTGGGAGAAGAAAACAGCCCAGGAGGCATATGAAATGGGGCGGGAAACCATTGACAACCCCCTCAATGTCATGTGGTCAACAGCCCTTTTGGAGTTAAATCCAGATAGTGGTGAAATAGAATGGGAATGGCATATTTGGGATCATACAGTTCAAGATATTTATCCGGAACTTCCCAATTATGGTATTATTTCCGAACACCCTGAGTTATTTGATATTAATCGAGGAGCGGCAGGTAATAATGCTGGCGGACCACAGGGTGCAAATGGGGATTGGATGCATATTAATGCCGTTGATTATAATCCTATTTTAGACCAAATTGCCATTTCATCCCGTACACAAAATGAAATTTTTATTATTGACCACAGTACCAACTCTGAAGAAGTTACCGGGCATACTGGTGGTAATTCAGGAATGGGTGGAGACTTTCTTTATCGCTGGGGTAACCCTGAAAACTATGGACGTGGGACTGCTGAAGATAAAATATTAGGTATGCAACATGGGGTAAATTGGATCAATACAGATTATCCTGGTGGTGGAAATTTAATCATATTTAACAATGAACATTTTTCAGGTGAAGATGAACATACTGCAGTTATTGAGATCAAAACTCCATTAGATGAAAATGGGAATTATATCATATTGGATGATCTTGCTTATGGTCCAACCAATTTGGAATGGCTTTACACCGGCAATATTTCAACACCAATGCAGGGGGGTGCCTTTCGTCTGCCTAATGGAAATACCCTCATAACCCAAACCCATACTGCCACCATAATAGAAGTTGATTCTGAAGGAGATGAAGTGTGGAGTTTTACACATGAAGGAGAGTCCGGTAGCTATTGGATCGCCAGATGTGAAAAATATGCCCCTGATTACCTAAACAATTTACTCCTAGGCGATTTGAATAATGATGGCGGATTAAATGTTTTAGATATCGTTATTTTAGCTAATTTAGTTTTAGCTGAAGACAACTCCAACCCTGCAGGTGATTTAAATAGCGATGGCAGCCAGAATATCCTGGATATAGTTCTTCTGGTAAATCTTATTTTAGAGTAGTGTGTATAAGTGCCTCCCGAAGTGGCTAAGTGACAAAGTTACGGAGTAGAGTTGTTTTTACTTACTCCTTACCCCGATACACGATACCCGATACCCGACCCCCAATACCCGATACCCGATACCCGAATTATTGAGTTCCTGAGCTTGCCCTTCGTCATTCTATACTTCCTGACGAATGATAAATATTGAAATGTAGATGGATTCCAAAGCTACAAAGCTTACCATTTTCTATAGTATATCGAACATCCCTGCTTTACTTGGTAGAATAAATTTTCCAACGTCCTATAAGGATTATTGTATATCAAGTATCCCTGCTTTATCATCTATATACATTAATAATTTAATAGAAAGAAAAATATTTCCTAACAATCTGGCAATCATACTTATTATTACTATAATTATACAGAACCTGAGTTAAGGATTGACGCAGGGGAGAGACCCAATAAATTGAGCCTCTACATTTCGATAAACCACCAACATGGTTGATGGACTCCAAATTTCTTCATTAATTTGATTAAACTAATAATCTCAGGATTGATAATATAAATTTCAAACCATGAACAACCAGGATGGTTATTTTACAATACTACATGTGTGGAAATGTATGTCAAGCATCTTGCTTGACTTGGTTGAGACAACCAACAAACAACCTTGTAGGATTATCACATCTATCTAAATCAATTGTATTAATAATGAATACTTGCTCGTCCATTTATATCGGAATAAAAAGTAGTCTGCCTGCACTCATGCTTCGTCGGTATGCAGGTTAAATTATAACCCTTTAAAGGTTAACCTTTGAAGGGTTAAAGAATATCTTCCCATAACAAAAAACTGCCCCGCACATAATGTACGGGGCAGTTCTGATTTTCCGCCTTCTCTGCGGTTGAGACAAAGAAGGTTATCAGTAAAATCAGTTGTTTATTTCATCAACATTAGCTTCTGTGTACTTACAGTACCTGCAGCTTCTGCCTTTACAATGTACATACCACTGGATACATCAGATGCATCCCATGTTAAAGTGTATGTACTTGCATCCATATACCCGTTTGCCAATGTGGCAACTACCTGTCCCATTAGGTTATACACCTGAACAGTCACCTGACCATTCATTGGTACAGAAAGTTCCAAACTGGTTGTTGGGTTAAATGGATTCGGATATGCTGTACTGAGACTAAACTCAGTAGGAGCACCGACGTTCACACGGTCTTGACTATTGGCCACAATCATATCCACGATTTCAAAGTCACCAGAGTAGGTGAAAAGTTCTTCACCTTCAGGTGCTACGATTACGAGAATAGTTTCATTCCCAACAGTGTTGTACTCAGCAACCAAAGCCTTATCAGTAAGATCAATAGAGAAGTCTCTATCATGACTCAGTGTCATCTGAATTCCGCCAATATAGCCATTGGCTTCCAGAATTACTGTTTCATCACTTTTGATAAGCTTAGCAGATGAAGCATCATCTACTCTGCCACCACCGAGAATACCATTCACGATTTGTACGATGTCAAGCACATTGGCTTCTCCATCACCGTTTACATCAGCTGCAGCTGCAGCACATTCGTCTGCAAACTCGCCACCGAGGATAACATTTACAATCGTTACAATATCCAGAACATTGGCATCACCGTCACCGTTTACATCACCGGTACCGGCAGTATCACAGCCACCTTCAGCACAGTCACTACTATCCATATCACCAGCAACTGCACATACTTCTTCAGAAGTATCGGAGCAAGCGCCACCTTCACAGAAAGTAACGGTACCACATACAGTTGAACCAGCATCAAAGCCATATACAGTGAAGTAACCAAATGCTTCAGCCTCTACATCCCACGCACCTTCCCATGGTCCGCCATCTAAACAGACATCACATGATAGGGCTACAGTTGCAGTATGAGTACGCACAGAAGTACTAAACTCTTCATTGAATCGAACAGCCGTTGTTCCCTTTTGGAATACAACACCATCTCTAGATATAGCCAGCACTTCATTTTGCTCAACTGGAATCATATCAGCATCTTTGCTCATATATACTGTTGCAGGTTCATTACCTTTCTTGAAAGTAGATGTAGCTTCTGCTCTTCCACCGGCACATTCTTCATCGGTACAATCGCCACCATCATTATCATAACAGCAGTTATCAATACCATATTGCTGAGCAGAACCATCACAGTAACCGTCACCAATCCAAGTATCAAAACCACAGTCACCATCACCAGAGCAATCTGCTATAGTACCAGCAGGGCAACCTTCACAATCAGCTTCAGATGCAGCACATGAGCCATCGAAACAGGTAATCATACCTTGGTCTTCACAGCTTTCACCACTACATCCTGGGTCAGATTCTGGACAATCACCACCATCACAATCATAGCAGGTTAGGTCAGCGCCATAGGCTTGATCGTTACAATCAGCAAATCCATCGCCAATCCAGCTTTCGGGCCAGCATTC
>JACKQG010004991.1_pt1 | contig 14984 bp, 12 predicted proteins | sample 8237621 | NCBI WGS metagenome assembly JACKQG01 (sample SAMN15677084, study PRJNA649215) | marine metagenome | biome: marine; feature: Black Sea; material: saline water; isolation source: suspended particulate matter (SPM) from the Black Sea western gyre | collected 2013-06-09/2013-06-10 | depth... | reverse complement strand
AGATAATGATGCCCTAATTTTTCCAAATTGTCTTTGAAATCTACCATTAGCAGAAAAATTTTCATCTGCAAAAGGAGAATTAAAAGGAGAGCTAGAAGCCACAACACTCTCAAATGTTGTAAGGTTTCTAATTTGATCTATACTTTTATTGTATGAGATTCTTGCAAATATATTAGTGTAATTAAATAAGTTGAAACTAAAATAATTAAGATTAAAGCTGTGCGAAATAGCATTTTGTATTTCATTATCTCCACTAAAGATAGAATTATAGTTATTTAAAACTAATCCTTGAGCTATTTTAGAAACGTCTGTAAATTGAGTTCTCATCGCATAATTAAATCTTATTGACTCACTTTGTTTAAGTTGAATTATCGCATTAAAATCAGGTAATATTTTAAAGAATGAATCAGAGTAATCAACAGAAAATTGACTATTTTTCGAATTGTAGGCGTGTGCAGTAAAACCAGGGCTAAGAGTAAAAATGCCAGATTTAAGCCTGTAATGCATACCAACATAATAATCAGAAAAATTATAATTTACATTGTTATAATCAATTCCGTTATTTACTGTAGGAATTGACTCATAAATATCTCCATTATCTAAAAACTGAAATATATTAGAGTCAAATTTTTGATCACTTAAAATAGTTCCAACAGTGAAATTAATGTCACTTTTTATGTTTAATATGTTCCAATAGTCAAGTTTAGCGTCTAACTGATTAGTCTTCACTAGTTTTTCTTGATTAATATTAAAATTAGATTGATTATTATCAAAACCTAGTCCTAAAGCTGTGTTTTGATAATTAGCATCATTTTCTAAAATAGCATTGTAAAATGGAACATCTTCACTAATAAGATGTTGTGCTTCAAGTGCAAAAATGTTCTTTTCGTCTAAAGTGTAATAATAATTAAGATTTTGATTTACACTAAATGCTTCAGAATTTTCATCTTGAATTGTATTTCCTAAAACAGAAGAAAATAAAGTTTGGTCCTGACTTTCAATTGAGTTTCTAGTTAAAATTTCATAATCTAACTGATTATTCGAATTAGGTTTGTATTTAACTGTAAATTTAGATAGTGCGAGATCACTAACCTGTGCAGTATTAGTCTCTGTTTCTTCATCAGGAATTCCAAGTTCAGTATTTATATATTGAGTGGAGTTTTTTTCTTGTAGATCAATATCACTTCGTGTTAAAATGACAAATCCATAAAGATCAAGTTTTTTATTAGGTGAATAACTAAAATTAGCTGCACCAAATTTTGAGGATATATCTTTTGCTTTGTTATTTTGCAATTGTAAAAAACCTAAGTTGTTATTACCTAAGCTGATTGACGTACCACTTTTACTGCTTGGCTGACTAAATCCACCTGAAAAATTAAAATAATCTCTTCTGGTGAAAGCTAACTCGCCTATATTATTTAAATCCCCTATGACATTAACAGTGTATTTGGGGCTGTAATAAAATAGTTTAGGCTGAAACAAATACAGACTCTGGTTATCGACGTCTGTATCGGAAGTATTATTCAACAATCCTTCAATTGCTGAGACTCCAGCAGTGACATTTCCAAACCAAAATTTATCTTTTCCTTTTTTTAATTTAATGTTAATAGCAATATTATCCTGGTTGTTTTGAACCCCACTTAATTGCCCTACTTCAGAGTAATTTTTTAATATCTGTACCTTATCAATAGCATTCGAAGGAATATTTTTAGTTGCTATTTTCGTATCTCCGTCAAAAAAATCTTTACCCTCAACCATTACTTTTCCAACTACTTTTCCTTCAACTTCAATCTGACCATCGTCGTTGACCTCTACTCCTGGAAGGTTTTTAAGTACATCCTCTAACTTTCTCTCAGTTCCAGTATTAAATGAATCAGCGTTGTAAATTAAAGTATCGCCACTAATTTTAACAGGCATTTCGTAAGTAAGTTCAACTGCATCTAAAACATTGCTTTGGGATAATGTAAAATCTTTATTAATATCGTTTTCCTTAGAATCAATCTGTCTAGAAATGGACTCCATTCCAATATAACTCACTTGTAAATTATAAGAAGTGTTCTTTTGAAGTGATAATTTATATTCACCATTTGCATTAGAAATGGCAAAGCTTTCTAAAGCACTTGTTTCCTTGTTAATTAAAATAACATTAGCAAGTTCTAATGGGTTATTTAAACTATCCTTGACTAAACCTTCCATTTTAATTTGAGAAAAAGTCAAATTTGTAGTTAATAACAATACGAATGTGTATATAATCTTATTCATGATTTAATTTTAAATATTTCTAATTCCATCTACCACCACGAGATCTTCCTCTATTATCTCTCATTTCTTGCATCTTAAATTGAACCATATCGGTATATTCTTTTTTAGTAACAACATCTCCTTTAGTTGGTCTAATAATTTCATCCTTCTTCTCCGGATTTAATACAATTTTTGAACATAACATTGTGGTGTTTTTTGTGTTTAATTCCAATATTAAACCTGGTAAACCATAAGACTGTTCAGGTCCATTGCTTACTGGAATTTGAGGGGTATACCAAGCTACAATAGTTTCAATTTTTGCATCAACTACAACCTCTTCTATCTCTTCTACTTTAGTGTTTGTTTCCTCATCAACATCTGAAATTTTTTCATTGTTGTCATTTTCTTTGTTTGTTGAATCTTTGGATGTTTGATTTCTTGACCCTCTAAGGCTCTCCCAACTAAAGTTGTCATTTACTCTTTTTCCGACAGCTTTAAAACAGATATAGTTACCAATTTGTTTTTGTTCACCCGTCATTTCCCAAACAAATTCTGGTAACTTATCATTAACTAAAAACTTTTTACCAAAGAATTCATTTTCCTGTAGATATACCTTTTCTTTAATATTTTTATACATCTCTGGATTACCGCTTCCAGCACTCATAAACATAGCTCCCATACCAGATCTTCCTGAGCCTGGAGCGTCTAGTCTTTCTTCTTCTTCAAAAGTAGACTCTGTCCTATTAAAAGTTAAGATAAAAGTCTTTTCTAAATAGGGTTTCATCCTGTCTTTCATTGCACTTTTTTGCTCGGCAGACATTCTGCTTCCCCAACTTCCTAGATCCATTGTAGTTTTTGACTTATAAAAAGCTTTTCCTTGAAAATCTTGAGAAAATGAATTTATAGAAATAAAAAATAAAATTATTATTGAGAGTAATTTTTTCATGAGTCTTAATTTTTAGCTAAATTATAAAGGTTGTAAATCAAAATAGTTAATATTATCTTAAAAGATCGTATCTTAATTTGGTGAGATTTTTTATTATAATATATCAATTATTTTTTTCTGCTTTAGCAAATGAAAATTCGTTAGAATTTAAATTAAATTTCAAGAAAGAGATAATAAACAATAATATTAAGGCAGTAGATAATTTTAACAACATTTATGTTATAGAAAATAATGAGCTAATTAAAAGTTCGGATACTAAAGACTATTATTATAAAAACAGTTTATATTCAAATATTTCCTCAATTGATGTTCAAAATTCCTTTAAAATAAAATTGTTTTATGAAGATTACAACACCTTAATTGTTCTTGATAACAAACTTTCCGAAATATCAGAAATTAATTTCAACATAATTAATCCCAGTAAAATAATTTCTAAGTTTTCTGCTTCAAATGACAATAATATATGGGTCTACAATGAACTTAACTCAAAAATTGAATTGTATAACTACATTAATAATACATTTAGAATTGTTAATTCTGAAATTTCAGGAGAAGTAATTTCATTAGAAAGCAACTATAAGTATTGTTGGGTTCTAACAGATTCTCACATATATAAATTCAATTATTTTGGGAGTTTGATTACTAAAATTTCGGTAAATAACATTGAGAAAATTGAAAGTTTTAATGATTTTTTAATTTTCAAAAGAAATAATCAATTGTTTTATTTTGATCAAGATCTTTTATTAGAGAATAAATTAAAATTAGAAAATTTATTAATAAAAGATTTTTTTGTAACCAATCAAAGCTTGTATATTTACGATTCTGAACATTTTATTAAGTATCAAATTCAAAAAAAATAAATTATGCATATTGCAATTGCAGGAAACATTGGAGCAGGAAAAACAACTTTAACTAATTCATTAGCTAAGCATTACAATTTTGAGGTACAACTTGAAGATGTAGTAGACAATCCTTATTTAGATGATTTCTACAATGAAATGGAAAGGTGGAGTTTTAATCTTCAGGTTTACTTTTTAAATAGCCGATTCAGACAGCTAATTGATATAACAGAAAGCAAAAAGAATGTAATTCAAGACAGAACAATTTATGAGGATGCGAATATATTTGCACCCAATTTGCATGCAATGGGCTTAATGGCCAATCGTGATTTTGAAAACTACAAATCTCTATTTGAATTAATGGAATCAAAGGTTGAGGCTCCAGATTTATTAATTTATTTAAGAAGCTCAATTCCCAATCTAGTTTCTCACATACACAAAAGAGGAAGAGACTATGAAAATTCTATAAGCATTGACTATTTAAGTAGATTAAATGAGCGCTATGAAGCTTGGATTCATAACTACAACAAAGGTGAATTATTAATAATTGATATTGATAATTTAGACTTTGTTGATCACCAAGAAGATTTAGAGAAAATAATTTCGATGGTTGATAAAAAATTAAAGAAATAAAAAAAGCCTCATTTAAAAATGAGGCTTTTTTTATTAATTAAAATAATCTATTTAATTCTCTTGCGCTTCAGCTAAAAGATCTTTAACTGTTTGATTTACTTCAGACTCACTACCCTTAATAACAGAAGAAACTTTCGATTGAACTCCGTCTTTGTTAGTTATAATCTTGACTTCTGCAGTTATATTATTTGCATCATCAAAGCTAGTAGCATTTACTTCAACCTGAACTTCATTAGTAACTGAAGAATGATTTTCAGAAATAGAATGACCACCTAAAATAGGAGCAATCACTAAACCAATCAAACAAGTTAACTTAATTAAAATATTCATTGAAGGGCCTGACGTATCTTTAAAAGGATCACCAACTGTATCTCCAGTTACAGCAGCTTTGTGAGCCTCCGAACCTTTATAAGTCATCTCACCGTTGATCTCAACTCCTGCTTCAAATGATTTTTTAGCATTATCCCAAGCTCCACCAGCGTTATTTTGAAATATTGCCCATAAAACTCCACTTACAGTAACCCCCGCCATATAACCACCAAGCATTTCGGCAATTATTTGATTATCCATACCAAATAACATTGGTAAGACAGTTATTAGTATTGGGAAACCGATAGTTAATAAACCAGGTAACATCATTTCTTTTAACGAAGCCTGTGTTGAAATAGCAACACATTTATCATATTCTGGTTTCCCAGTTCCTTCCATAATTCCAGGAATATCTTTAAACTGTCTTCTTACTTCATATACCATTTCCATTGCAGCTTTTCCTACTGCATTCATTGCAAGTGCAGAGAAAACAACCGGAATCATACCTCCGACAAATAACATTGCTAAAACTGGAGCTTTAAATATGTTTATACCATCAATTCCTGTAAATGTAACATAAGCAGCAAATAAGGCAAGAGATGTTAAAGCAGCAGATGCAATAGCAAACCCTTTTCCTGTAGCTGCAGTAGTATTACCAACTGAATCTAAGATATCCGTTCTTTCTCTTACTATAGGTTCTTGCTCACTCATTTCTGCAATACCACCAGCATTGTCAGAAATTGGACCGAAAGCATCAATCGCTAACTGCATAGCAGTGGTAGCCATCATTGCAGAAGCGGCTAAAGCAACTCCGTAAAATCCTGCAAGAGCATATGAACTCCAAATAGCAGCAGCAAAAAGTAGTACTGATGGGAATGTAGATATCATACCAGTAGCTAAACCAGCGATAATATTAGTACCTGCTCCGGTACTTGATTTTTGTACGATTTCTAAAATTGGTTTTTTACCAAGACCTGTATAATATTCAGTAATTGAAGAAATAACTCCACCAACAAACAATCCAACTAGAGTAGCAAAAAAGACTCTCATTGAAGAAATATCTTGTTTACCTTCTCCAAAGAACTCCATTTGCATTGTTTCGGGTAACATATAATCAACTAACAAATAACATGATAAAGCAACCAAAGCTATAGAAACCCAGTTACCTTTATTTAATGCACCCATCACCTCATCTTCTTTAGCATCATTAGAATTTATTTTTACTAGCATAGTTCCTATTGCTGAAATAATAATTCCGACTCCAGCAATTGCCATTGGTAATAATATTGGACCAATACCTCCAAAAGCGTCATCAATTGAACCGCCCATATCAACAATAACATAATTTCCTAATACCATTGCTGCTAAAACTGTCGCTACATAGGAACCAAATAAATCTGCTCCCATACCTGCAACATCTCCAACATTATCACCTACGTTATCAGCAATAGTCGCTGGATTTCTTGGGTCATCTTCTGGAATTCCAGCTTCAACCTTTCCAACTAAATCAGCACCAACATCTGCAGCTTTAGTATAAATACCACCACCTACTCTAGCAAATAATGCAATTGACTCAGCTCCTAATGAAAACCCTGCTAGCGTTTCTAATACTATCGTCATATCTTCAGTAGACGTCCATGCTCCGTTCATAAAGTATTGAAAGAAAAGAATGAAAAAAGTTGTTAATCCTAAAACAGCAAGTCCTGCAACTCCAAGTCCCATAACAGTACCTCCACCAAAAGATATTTTTAAAGCATTTGGTAGGCTAGTAATTGCAGCTTGGGTTGTACGAACATTTGTTTTAGTAGCTATTTTCATTCCCATATTTCCAGCCCATGCTGAAAAAAGTGCACCAAATATAAATGCTACAACTATCAATATATGTGTAGTTGGGACTATGAATGATATTCCAGCTAATGCTAAACTTACAATAATCACAAATACAGTTAAAATTCTATATTCAGCATTTAAAAATGCTAAAGCTCCTTCGTAAATATGATCAGAAATTTCTTTCATTTTACCATCTCCTGCATCTTGTTTCATAACCCATGATTTTTTATAAATCATGTATCCTAGTCCTAATAAAGCCGCTAGTATCGGCATGTAAATAATCATTGAATCCATTTTATATTTTTTAGTAATTTTTAATTCGCTGGCAAAAGTAATGAAATCAGTTTAGATTTAAAAACTAAACAGATCTCAATGCAAATGCTTATTTTTTGTAAAGTACTTTTTTAACAGCTTTAACTACATCGTCCCTGTTTGGAAGCCATTCAGCTAAAAGTACAGGAGAATATGGTGCTGGAGTATCTGCGGTATTTATCTTTTCAATTGGAGCATCTAAATAATCGAATGCTTTTGACTGAACTTGAAAAGTAATTTCAGTAGAAACATTTCCAAAAGGCCAAGCTTCTTCTAAAATAACTAGTCTATTTGTTTTTTTAACAGATTTAAGTACAGTGTCAATATCTAAAGGTCGAACAGTTCTTAAATCAATAATTTCACAAGAAATATTTTCTTCCATTAGTTTATCGGCTGCCTTGTATGCCTCTTTAATTATTTTTCCAAATGAAACTATAGTAACATCTGAGCCTTCTCTTTTAATATCAGCAACTCCAATCGGTAAAGTGTATTCTCCTTCTGGAATTTCACCTTTATCACCATACATCTGTTCACTTTCCATAAAAATTACAGGGTCATCATCTCTTATAGCAGATTTTAATAAACCTTTAGCATCGTACGGGTTTGAAGGAACAATAACTTTAAGGCCAGGTGTATTTGCAAACCAATTTTCAAATGCTTGAGAATGAGTAGCACCTAGTTGACCTGCAGATGCAGTTGGTCCTCTAAAAACAATGGGGCATTTAAATTGACCTCCCGACATTTGTCTAATTTTTGCAGCATTATTAATAATCTGATCAATTCCAACAAGAGAAAAATTAAAAGTCATGTATTCAACTATAGGACGGTTTCCTGTCATTGTTGAACCAATAGCAATACCTGCAAATCCTAATTCAGCAATTGGAGTATCAATGACTCTTTTTTCTCCAAATTCGTCTAACATTCCTTTTGAAGCTTTGTATGCTCCATTATATTCTGCAACTTCTTCTCCCATAAGATAGATACTTTCATCTGCTCTCATTTCCTCTGACATTGCTTCACAAATAGCTTCTCTAAATTGAATTGTTCTCATTTATATAATTTTACTGCAAAAATACTAAAGGATTTAATAATTGTAATTAAAAAAAATAAAATAATTACTATGCATGCATAGTATTTTATTGATTATTAATTATATTTGATCATTAAATTAAAATATATGAAAATAATAGTTTGTATTAGTCATGTTCCTGACACAACTTCAAAAATCAATTTTGTGGAGGGTAATACAAAGTTTGATAGAAATGGTGTGCAATTTGTAATTAACCCAAATGATGAATTTGGTCTTACAAGAGCAATGTGGTTTAAAGAAAAACAAGGTGCATCGGTAGATGTAATCAATGTTGGTTTGTCAGATACCGAATCAACTTTAAGGAAAGCTCTTGCTATTGGTGCAGATAAAGCTATTAGAATTGATATGAGCCCTGAAAATGGATTCAATGTTGCTAAGCAGCTAGCTAATTATATTAAAAATGAAAATTATGACTTAGTAATCGCAGGTCGAGAATCAATTGATTATAATGGCGGAATGGTTCCTGGAATGATAGCTGGTTTAAACAATGCAAATTTTATAAATAATTGTATAAGTCTTGATATTGATGGGACTGCGGCCACTGCAATCAGAGAGATCGATGGAGGTAAAGAAACTATTGAGTCATCTACCCCTCTAGTGATAGGGGCTCAAAAAGGTTTAGTGGAAGAAAGTGATTTAAGAATTCCTAATATGAGAGGAATAATGATGGCTAGAAAAAAACAACTTGAAGTTATTCCAGCAATTGATGCCTCAAATCAAACGGACTCAATTGAATTTGAAAAACCAAAACCAAAAGGTGAAGTAACTCTTGTTTCTTCTGAAAATCTAGACGAATTGATCAACTTATTACACAACGAAGCTAAAGTAATTTAAATATGGCAATATTAGTATACACAGAATCTGAAAAGGGGAAATTTAAAAAAATAGCATTCGAATTAGCTTCTTATGCTAGAGCAATAGCAGATGAAAACAATACTACTGTAACTGCAGTTTGTATTAATGCAGAAGATCCAATTGAGTTACAAAATTATGGTGTAAATAAAATTCTTAATATCTCCAACCAGGAATTAAAATCCTTTAATGCTATTTCATATTCTCAGTCACTTTTACAAGCTGCAGAAAATGAAAAATCTAACATTATTATCATTAGTTCAAGTGCTGATTCAAAATATTTAGCTCCGCTTCTTGCAGTAAAACATAATGCTGGATATATCTCTAATGCTTCTGAACTACCATCAAGCTACAATCCTCTAACAGTTAAAAGAACTGCTTTTACAAATAAGGCATTTGAAATTACAAAAGTTAACACTGAAAATGTATTAATAAGTTTAGCAAAAAATAGTTATACAATAAATGAGTTGAAAACAGAAACATCCTTACAAGATTTTTCTGTAAATATTTCTCCAAACGACACAAATGTTAAATCTATTGATAAAGCTACTAATAAAGTAAGCATAGCTGATGCCGATACGGTTGTTTCAGCTGGCAGAGGGTTAAAAGGTCCTGAAAATTGGGGAATGATTGAAGAATTAGCTGAGGTCTTAGGTGCAGCTACAGCTTGTTCAAAACCTGTCTCCGATTTAGGTTGGAGACCTCATGGGGAACATGTAGGTCAAACTGGTAAACCTGTAGCAAGCAACCTTTACATAGCTATTGGAATATCTGGGGCAATACAACATTTAGCAGGAATTAATTCTTCAAAAGTTAAAGTTGTAATTAACACTGACCCCGATGCGCCATTTTTTAAAGCTGCAGATTATGGAGTTGTCGGAGATGCATTTGTGGTGGTCCCAGAATTGATAAATAAACTAAAAACTTTCAAGGCTCAAAACTAATTCCTTTTGAGTATAACATAAAAAGGTTAAATTTGATTGCAATTTGTTAAATCAGGTATGAGCTTAGTACGTCTTATAATAAAAGGAATTTCCTACAGTCAAACACAAAATGGGGCTTACGCACTAATCCTTAGCGAATTAGAAGGACAAAGAAAACTTCCAATTGTTATTGGTGCTTTTGAATCACAATCAATTGCAATTGCATTAGAAAAAGAAATAAAACCTCCTAGACCTCTAACTCATGATTTATTTAAAAATTTTTCTATACGTTTTGACATAATTGTTAAGCAAATAATTATTCACAAACTAGTTGATGGAGTCTTTTATTCTAGTATAATTTGTGAAAGAGATAAAATTGAAGAAGTTATTGATGCTAGAACAAGCGATGCGATTGCACTTGCACTGAGATTTAGTGCACCTATTTTTACTTATGAAAATATTCTGATAAAAGCTGGAGTAATTCTAAAAGTTGAAAATGACGAGGGGCAAAGTGATTCTATTTTAAAAGAAATTATTCAGGAGGACACTAAAGACGACAAGAAAGACTACAAAAACAAAACAACCGAAGAGCTTCAAAAGTTATTAAAAATTGCAGTTTTAAAGGAAAATTATGAAACTGCTGCTCTAATTAGAGATGAAATATCTAAAAGACAATAATTATGTTAAAAAAACTTTCAATTTTAGTATTTATTTTTTCATTTAACTCAATTTTCTCTCAATCTATTATTGGAGATTGGTTTTTTCAAAATATTAAAGATTCTAATGGTAATGAATTGTTTGAAGTTAAAAAAACAGATCTATTAAGTATCAGTGAAAAAGATTTTAAATACAACTTAGAAGCAAAGAATAATTTACTTGCTGAAGGTAGTTACTCAATTAAAAATAATGAATTGTCATTTAAATACAATACTCCCACTGATACCTTGAGAACTTACGATATTACATTATTATCTGATAATGAACTAGAATTTACAGAAAATGGAATTAGTTATAAGTTTCAAAAGATTGAAGCATTAATTCCTAGTGAAGGGTTTTCCGTGTCTGGAATGATAAAGGGAATTACAGGAATGATATTTTTAATTTTTATAGCATTTTTATTTAGTAAAAACAGAAAAGCAATAAAGTGGAAAACAGTGTTTATCGGATTAACCGCACAACTACTGTTAGCCATAGGCGTTTTAAAGGTTGATTTTATTCAAAAAATATTTGAGTTTTTCGGAAAGATCTTTGTAAAAACACTCGATTTCACAATGGAGGGGAGTACATTTTTATTAGGTGATATGATGAATGTAGAAAGTTTTGGCTATGTTTTTTTATTCCAAGTTTTACCGACAGTAATATTCTTTTCAGCTTTAACATCTGTTCTATTCTATTTAGGGGTTATTCAAAAGTTTGTTAAAGCACTAGCATGGGCACTAACAAAATTATTAAACATTTCTGGAGCAGAAAGTTTAAGTGTTGCAGGAAATATATTTTTAGGTCAAACTGAAGCTCCACTAATGATAAAAGCATATTTAGAAAAAATGTCTAAATCTGAAATATTACTAGTCATGGTTGGTGGAATGGCTACAGTTGCAGGTGGAGTTTTAGCTGCTTATATCGGATTTTTAGGAGGAGAAGATGAAGTTGTTAGGTTATTTTATGCAAAACACCTGTTAACTGCTTCTGTTATGGCTGCTCCAGGAGCAATTGTAATTTCAAAAATTCTTTATCCTCAAACTGAAAAAATTAATACTGAGGTACATGTCTCACAAGAAAAAATTGGCTCTAATTTACTTGATGCAATAGCTAATGGAACAACTGAAGGCTTAAAATTAGCTGCAAATGTAGGGGCAATGCTATTAGTATTTGTTGCTTTTATAGCCATGATCAATTTTGGGTTTGAGAAAATTGGAACGATAGGTCAAATAAACAACTGGATTAATTTAAACACATCTTATGAACAACTCTCTTTAGAATTCATTCTAGGATATACATTCTCTCCACTAATGTGGCTAATTGGGGTTGCAAAAGAAGATATGGCCTTAATGGGACAACTTTTAGGAATAAAGTTAGCTGTTAGTGAGTTTATTGGATACATGCAATTAGCTGAACTTAAAGACATCACAAATTTGATTCACTTTAAATATGAAAAATCCATAATCATGGCTACATATATGTTATGTGGTTTTGCAAATTTTGCATCTATTGGAATCCAAATTGGTGGTATTGGTTCATTAGCTCCGGGACAAAGAAAAAACTTGTCAGAATTCGGTTTTTTAGCTTTAATAGGTGGTACACTTGCTTCATTATTATCTGCAACTTTTGCAGGAATGATTATTGGCTAAAAAGTTAATAACTTTAATCTTTTTATTATTTAATTTTCTCTGGATTTATCTATTTTTATTTTTTAAATATTTCAAATGAAGCAATACTTAAATTTAGTAAAAGAAGTTTTAGAAAACGGAAATCAAAAAGGAGATAGAACAGGTACTGGAACCAAAAGTATTTTTGGTCACCAACTAAGATTTGATTTAAGTAAAGGCTTTCCAATGATTACTACAAAAAAGCTTCATCTAAAATCTATAATTCATGAATTATTATGGTTTATAAATGGTGATACCAATATTAGTTATTTAAATAAAAATGGAGTAAAGATTTGGAATGAATGGGCAAATAAAGATGGTGATTTAGGGCCAGTTTATGGCTATCAGTGGAGAAATTGGAATGGAGATGAAATTGATCAAATTAAGGAACTAATAAGTACATTAAAAAGTAATCCTAATAGTAGAAGAATGCTTATTTCTGCGTGGAACCCATCAGTTCTTCCAGATACTTCTAAAACTTTTGAGGAAAATGTTGCAAATGGCAAAGCCGCACTTCCCCCATGCCATGCATTTTTTCAATTTTATGTAAATAATGGAAAACTGTCTTGTCAACTATACCAAAGAAGTGCAGATGTCTTTTTAGGAGTTCCTTTTAATATTGCATCCTATGCATTATTTACAATGATGATAGCGCAAGTGTGTGGATATAAGCCAGGCGATTTTGTACATACTTTTGGTGATGCACATATATATAATAACCATATCGATCAGGTAAAATTACAACTAAGTAGAGACACAAGACCATTACCTAAAATGGAGATAAACCCTGAAATTAAAAGTATTTTTGATTTTAAATTTGAGGACTTCACATTAGTTGACTATAATCCACATCCACATATTAAAGGAGCGGTAGCAATCTAAAAAAAATATGACTAGATCAAATTTAACTATTATTGTTGCTGCCGATACAAATGACACAATTGGAAAAGACAACAAATTAATTTGGCATTTGCCTGATGACTTAAAGAGGTTTAAAAGACTCACTTCAGGACATCACATTATTATGGGAAGAAAAACTTTTGAGAGCTTTCCAGGTCTATTACCAAATAGAAAACACATTGTAATTACAAGACAAAAAGAAAATAGAGAAATAGAAAACGTTATTTATGTGAACTCTATGCAAGAGGCTATTAATGTCAGTGATGAAGACCCTAATCCATTTGTAATTGGAGGTGGGGAAATTTATAAAATAGCCATGGACTATTGTTCAAAAATAGAGCTAACCAGAGTTAATCATTCTTTTGATGGAGATACGCATTTCACTAAAATTGACACTAATTATTGGACGAAGATCTCTGATGAATTTCATGATATAGATGAAAAACATAAATATTCATTTAACTTTGAAACTTACGAAATAAAAAACATATGAAAGCTTACATATTTCCAGGGCAAGGAGCTCAGTTCTCAGGAATGGGATTAGATCTTTATAATCAAAGTGACATCGCTAAAGAATTATTTGATTCTGCCAATTCAATTTTAGGCTTTGAAATCACTGAAATAATGTTTAATGGATCTGCTGAAGATCTAAAACAAACTAAAGTAACACAACCTGCTATCTTTCTTCACTCTGTAATTTTAGCAAAGATGTTGGGCGATAATTTTAAACCTCAAATGGTTGCTGGACATTCGCTTGGAGAGTTTTCTGCACTTGTAAGTACTGGCGTAATAAGTTTTGAAGATGGATTGAAGCTTGTTTCTAAACGAGCTATTGCCATGCAAAAAGCTTGTGATATTCAAAAAAGTACAATGGCTGCAGTTTTAGGATTAGAAGATTCGATTGTTGAAAAAGTATGTGATAGTATTGACGGGGTTGTTGTAGCCGCTAATTATAATTGTCCAGGTCAATTGGTAATCTCTGGAGAAATTAATGCAATTAATGAAGCTTGCGAAAAATTAAAGGAAAATGGAGCTAGGAGAGCTTTAGTGCTTCCTGTTGGCGGTGCATTTCATTCACCACTTATGAATCCTGCAAAAGAAGAACTTGAAAAAGCGATCAAGAACACCATATTTCACAAGCCATCTTGCCCAATTTACCAAAATGTAACTGCTAATGCAGTAATGGACGAGAATGAAATAAAAAGCAATTTAATTTCTCAACTTACCTCACCAGTAAGATGGACTCATACAATTCAACAAATGATTGAAGATGGAACAACAGAGTTCATTGAAGTAGGACCAGGTAAAGTACTACAGGGATTAGTAAAAAAAATAAATAGAGAATCCGAAGTTTCTTCAGCCACAATATTTTAATACAAATGAAAAATAAAAGAAATTTATGCATTATATCTCTAGTGGTTTTAAATATCATTTTAGATCAATTATCCAAATTTTGGATTCGTGGCAATGTAGCTCCATACAATGATATTAATATAATTGCTGATTATTTTATCATCACTAATGTTGAAAATAGTGGTGCTTTCTTAGGCCTTGGTAGTGACTTTTCACCAGTCATAAAAAGTATATTATTACTTGCTCTACCTGTAGGAGTTCTAGTAACTGTTTTAGTTTATGTTTTTAAAGATAAATCGATTGATAAACTAAGTCTTATTGGATATAGCTCAATCATTGGTGGTGGTATTGGAAATATTTACGACAGATTTTTATACGGATCTGTGACAG